>Ga0210398_10000614_pt1 | contig 39819 bp, 43 predicted proteins | sample IncBWC4OmetaG_FD_161047 | JGI IMG/M metagenome (GOLD analysis project Ga0210398, IMG submission 161047) | Forest soil microbial communities from Barre Woods Harvard Forest LTER site, Petersham, Massachusetts, United States - Inc-BW-C-4-O | ecosystem: Environmental > Terrestrial > Soil >... | reverse complement strand
CCGTCCTTGGCGCTGCCAACCGTGATGCCGCGGGGGTAGCCGGGGTTCACGGTGGAATTGGACTGCGAGTCGCTCACGTAGAGCGTGTCGTCCTTGGAGACATACACGGCGCTGGGGCGGCCGAACTGCGTCCAGGCGGCGATGAAATTTCCGTCCTGATCGAAAATTTGCACGCGGCTGTTGCTGCGGTCGGCCACGTACACGCGGTTCTGCGAGCCGCCGATGGAGATGTCGTGCGGCTGGTCAAACTCGCCTGGGCCGGAGCCGTGATGGCCCCAGGTCTTGATGAATTTTCCGTCCTTGGAAAATTTCACCACGCGATCGTTCTTGCCGTGGCCGTCTGTGACGAAAATATCGCCGCTCGGAGCGATGGCGATGCCGCTGGGCTGGTCAAACGTGTCCGGCCCGTCGCCCGCCGTGCCTTCCTTGCCCAGGGTCATCAGCACTTTGCCGGTGGTGGCGCTAATCTCAAAGACCTGATGGCCGCGCACCACACCGCTCGCGTCCTTCGCTGAAATGCCGAGCACGGTTGCACTGGCGTTGGCGTCACTGGCCCAGATGTTGCCCTGGCGGTCGATGGTGAATCCGTGGGGAAATGCGAACATGCCGCTGCCCAAGCTTTTCAGCAGTTTTCCTGAGGGATCGAATTCCAGAATCGGCGGGTCGGTGCGGCCGACGCAGGTGGCAGCGCCTGCCGGCTCGGTATTGAAGCAGCGATGAAACACCCAGATGTTGCCCTGGGGATCGATGTCCGCGCGGATCAGCTCGCCCCAGTGGCCGCCGTTCATGCTCGCCGGGAGGTTGGGCCAATTTTCTACCAGCTTGTACGGGTTCGGCAGGTCGGCCTGCTTGGGGTACTGCTTCTCTTGGGAGCGCGCACTGGTTGCGCATGTAGCGAACGCAGCCAGCAGGGCGATGCGCGCAAGGCTGGTCCGGCTTGGAAGCAGCATCACAGCTCCTAAATCTGCAAAGTCGGGAAACCGCCCGTGCCCTTTAGGTTCAGATGACACGGACTCTCCGATGGGCCGCGCACACTTATACACCAAGGCAGAGCACAGCGAATACTAGAGCGATGCTCCGCCACACGGCAAATTCCCGTGGGCTGGTCTGGAAGGGGTGCTAGCCGGCTCGCGCTCCCTGTTCCCATTTCAAATTTGAAATCAAGGAGGCTGTATCCTTACCGAGCGCTGCCGGCCTGAGCAAGGTTTTTCCGCACGCCGGCCTCGACCAGCATCTGCTGGTCTGCCTCTTGCACGCGCCCTTGGCGGCGCAGCGCCTCGGCCAGGACGGCGTGATAGCTCGGGGCATCCGGCGCGATGCGGATCGCTTCGCGCAAGTAGCCCTCGCCGGCAACGGCGTCCGACTCCTTCACTTTGATCGACGCCAGCCGGTACAGCAGGAACGCGCGATACGGCGCTGGGGACGCAGCCCAGCGCAAGGCCTTCTCGTATTCCGCCGCGGCTTCCTCGTTGCGGCCTACTTCGCTGAGCGCTTCGGCGTAGCTTCCATAAGCCACCGGGTCCTGCGGACGCAATTCCTCGGTGATGCGAAATTCGCGAAACGCTTCTTCATAGCGGCCGTACCCGCACAGGGCTTCGGCGAAATAGAAATGCGCCAGGGAATTCCGCGGAGCCACCTGCAGCGCGCTTTCATAGATGGAGATTCCGTCGCTGAACCGGGGAAGCTGCATGGCAGTCTCGATCGACAGAACCACAAGGATCAGCGCCCCCGCAGCCACCGAGGCCGTTCGTGGCAGCTTCGACTCCGTCAGCAAGGCCGCCAGCACCAGGAAAAGCGGCACCGTGACCAGGTACATGTGCCGGTCCTGGACCCAACCTTCCCTCACGAACGCCGAGACGCCCATCAATGGCGGGACGAACAGGATTGCCGTCCAAAGAAGCAGCAACCGGAGGACTGGCCGGGCGCGGTAGCGGCTCCAGAGTAAGGTCACGATGGTCAGGAGCAGAATCAGTACCGCGCCCTTGAGCAACGTCCACTGTGTGCTCCACTCGACGGGATAGAGGAAGCTCAAGTGAACCGGCCACAACAGATTGCGCAGATACACCACCAACACCAGGGGAACGTCCGCCAGCGCCGCCAGACGGCCTCCTCCCGGACCCGGCCCGACGTTATGCCCAAAGAGCAGCGTCCGCACCACGGCGTAGGCTACCACCACGCCAAAGAACGGAAGGGTCCACACCCAGTGCCTCCAGTTGCGGCGCGTGCCGGGCGGCGCGTCCCGCAGCGCCTCGTACGCAACCAGCAGCCACGGGAACATGGCGCCGGTTTCCTTGGAGAACATCGCCAGCGCAGCGGCAAATACGGCCCCGGCTAGGTACGTCCCGGAGGCGCACTCCTCGCGAAATCGCGCGTACCAGAAAAATGCGACGATGGAGAAGAGCGCAACCAGCAAATCCGTTGACGCTGAGACGTAGCTCACCGATTCCGTGTGGATCGGATGGAGAGCGAAGAGGAGCGCGGCCAGAGCAGCGGCCCACGGTTCCTTCAGCATCTTCACGCCCAGCTTGTAAACGAGAAACGTCACCCCCAGGTGCAGCAGCAAGGAGGTGAGGTGCCACCACGGCAAAACACTGCCGAAGAGTTGCTGGTTGATCATCAGCCACAGCATGAAAACCGGGCGGTAGTGCAAGGCGGTCTGGGCGATCGGCACCCTGGGACCCTGCGCGAAAAAGGCGTCGGTGGTGAAGATCATCTTCAAGTTGTGCCATGACGCGGCGGTCTGATTCATCAGGATCAACTGCACGTCGTCGAGGAGAAAGTCGTACTGCAGATCGCGGCAGTAGATCGCCGCCGTCACGAAAAGGCCGGCCAGCACGGCGCGGTCAGGAGTGATACGCGATTGCGCGGGCATGCTGTTTCTAATGTACAAGTGTCCGTGCCGCGTTCGGGCCGTCAAAACAGACGGGGTTACGTGGAAGTTACGCGCAGAGTTCTATCGGGGCATCAGCTGCTTGATTAGGTCGGGCGAATCGATCTTCCAGTCGTCTGCGAGGATGTAGGCCTTTCGCAGGATCATTTCGCTGCGGTAGTCCATCTCGGCGGGAATCGCCGCGAAGTCGAGAGGCGCTCCGTCGAGGACCTTGCGCGGAATGTTGAGCAAGCGAAACGTGGATCCGCTGACCATGGAGGCCCCGCCCCAGGCAAACTCGATTCGGTAAGTCCCGAGCTGGCCGCGCACTTCGAGCCACGTTTTGTGGATCTTGCAGCGGTCGTGGATGGGCGTGTGCGGCAGGACCAGCGAAAGCGTTTCGCGGCGCAGCGCGATGATGCCCATCAATTCACTGGCATTAAAGTCCTCGCTGAAAATTCCTATGCCGCGGTCGCCCTGATCCGACCAGGATTCGTCCGCTCCTACAGCGCAGACCGAGGTGAACAGGTCCACGTCGCGCATCACTTCGGAATAGACAATCGCGGGGACTTCGTCGATGGCCACTTCGCGGCGGTCGCGGTAGAAGCGTACCTGGTCGGAGCCGATGAACAGGTTGATTCCCGCGCCGGACTGTTCGCCGAGCCCCGATTCGTGCAGCGACGGGTCGCGATCCGGCGGCATGTCCACGTAAAACTCCGCGCGCAGGCTCCACGCATCGAGTTTCCTGGTCGGCGTGTTCGCGCCGTCGAAATTCGTGCCCATCAGCCGGTATTCCCACCCGCGCGCGCGGCACAGGCTGGCGAACTGGTGCTGGCGCATCAGCACTTTGGCGAAGCGGTTGGAGTACATGCGCGTCTCGCGCTCGCCGTCCGTGACCGCGTAGAACTCGCGGAACGCCTGGCGAAAGGGCTGGCGAATTTTCGCGGCAAAAATGCGCGCGCGCCAGCGCTGCACCTCGTCCTCGTTCGAGGCCAGCGGATGCCACAGCCGCACCGTCCGCGCGGCGGCGAAATCTACCGCGTTTCCGGCTGAATCGATCACGCCCTGACCCGACCAAATCCCGGAGAGGTCCGAGCCTTGCTCGTTGCGGAAGACCCAGATCAGCCGCCGCCCCAGAAACCCGAGGAGCGGGTGATCGATGAAGTATTGCCGCCAGTGGGCCAGCGGCATGTCGCCGGGCAGCAGAAACGAGGCTTCCAGGCGAGCACGCTGCGCGAAGTAGGCCTGCTCCAATTCCTTGGCGAGCGATGCCACGCCGCGGACTTCCTTCGCAAACGCTTTCTTGACGTGCGACAGCGCGGACTTCGCCGGCTTTCCGTCGGCGTTGAACCACGCGACGCCAACTTTCCCATCTTCGGCCAGGCGGACCACGGCCTTGGCATCTCCGATTTCAATTTCGGCTTTGCCTTCCGCGTCCAACCCGTAGCGGTCCACGGAAATGTCTTCGAGCGCCTGCACTGTCAGGCCGCTGCGCTCCGCCGCCTGGCGCAGCGATTTTTCGATCAGGCGACGCGCGACGGTGTATTTCACCTTGGCGCGCAGGCGCGTAAGCTGCGCGACGGCTTCGCTGCAGTCCATGGCCCCCAGCACCTGCACGCAGGAAAAGCCCACCTTTTGCGACACCGCGCCGAGCAACTGAATTTTGCGCAAGCACGCAATGCCAAAATCGGCGACGGCCACCGCGGTTTCGCGGTCGTTGCGCTCGGCCAGGCACCACACCACTCCTTTTTGGTAGGACGAGTCCTCGATGGGCGACCTTGCCTCGGACGGCTGGCCCGGCGTCGGACCTAGCGCCAGCCAACCCAGCATCACGGGAAAAACTTGCTGCTCGCCGAGAATGCCGATCAGCTCGTGCGCCCTCTTCTTCCATTTCGCGCCCGGAGCCGCCTGCTCAAGGCTGCGGCAGTGCTCCAAGAGACCTTCCCAGCCGGCGCGCGTGATCTCCTCTTTCTTCTTGATCTCGTCGAACACGATTTGCGACCACGGCCCGCGCCCCGGCTCGAGCTGAATCTCGCCTTCGACGCGAATCAGTTCGCCGATCTGGTTCCTGAACTCCAGATCGCGCGGCTCGATCTTCCCGGTGGGGCTCGGCGCGAGGCGCAAATAGAATTTCTGCAGCACCGGGCGCATCTCGTCGGTGACCTGGTCCCGCGAAATGGCCGCGACCAGCAGGCGGATCGGAAAGTACAGGGACGCCATGCCGCCCATGGAATCAACGTAATCTCGAAAGAGTTTCGAAACCAAGTCCGCCAGCAGTGGCCGGGGCGCCCGCTCAAACGCGATCTTGATGGCCTCCTGCAGCGTGGTGCACACCCCGTAGTTTTGCGCCAGGTTGGCCTCGGCGCGTAGCCAATCCACGCATTGACTAAGAAAGGCGTGTAGGACGACGGGTTCGGCGCGCCGCAGTTCGATAAGCCCTGGGTTATTCTGTTGGAATTCGGCAGTGGCGCGGCGCGCTTCCTCGACGCTGCGGAAGCCCAGCGGCCGGTCCTTGCTGGTGGCCACCAGGGTCTCGTAGATGGCCAGCGCCTGCTTGTCTGCCTCGGTCATTTGGATGGCCCCGACGCCCGTTCGAACGTAACGCCAGTTTACCGTCATTGCCGTTCGCACAAATTAGCCAAGAATCGTTGAAGTTCCACGGCGGCGTTCGTATAACGTGGGTTTGGGGTGCCCCATCCTTCCGGTTTTTGGAAGGGTGGGGCTTTTGACTTTTGGTCAGCGGGGCCCACCTTCGCAAAAAGCGCGAAGGATGGGGCACCTTAGGCGGAACGCGTGTACCGCGCACATGCTTAACCCACAGGCGCACGCGCGAAGCAATCGTTGACGTTCCTTCCACCCACACCTATAATCAGGGTTTCGCAATTGCGTCTGGAGGGGCGATGTACGCCGTCATTCGAAGTGGGGGAAAGCAGTACCGGGTCGCGCCCGGGGAAACCGTCAAGGTGGAGACCTTGCCCGGCAAGGTGGGCGGGAAGGTCACCTTTGGGGATGTAATCGCGGTGGCCACCGACGAGAAGAAAATGGTCACCGGGGCGGACGCCGCCAAGGCCAAGGTTACCGGCACGATCGTCTCGCACGGGCGCCATCCCAAGCAGACCGTCTTCAAGTACCGCTGCATCAAGCAGTACAAGATCGTGCGCGGCCACCGGCAGAATTACACCGCCGTCGAAGTCAGCGGCATCGAGCTCTAAGAGCCCGGTCGAAATATTGGAAACAGATCCCTCACCCACTCGCGAAGACGCGAGTGAGTTCGGGATGACAATCACAAAATCTCAGGAATTTCAGGGGAATTTTTCATGGCGCATAAGAAGGGCGGCGGCTCGTCGGTAAACGGCCGCGACTCACAGGGACAGCGGCTGGGCGTAAAGCGCTTTGGCGGCCAGCTTGTCCACGCGGGGACGATTTTGATCCGCCAGCGGGGCACGCGGCACAAGCCCGGCCTGAACGTCGGCCGCGGCAAGGACGACACGCTCTTCGCCCTCATTGACGGCGTGGTCCTCTTCCAGGACAAGGGCCAGGACGGGCGCTTCATCAGCGTGCTGCCGCCGGAGCAGGCGTCCGCCGACAAGCCAGCGCCCGCGGCGACTCCAGCCAGTTAAAGTTAACTGGACCGCGAATTCAACGAGGCGCCCCGATGGAAATCGGGGCGCTTTTTTATTGGCCAGATCAGGGAGAAATGGATTCATGACTTCGCCAATCATCACCGAACGGCTGATTCTTCGTCCCTGGAAGGACGAGGATTTTGCTCCCTTCGCAGAAATGAATGCCGACCCGCAGGTGCGCGAGTTCTTTCCGTCGCTTCTCACCCGCGAAGAAAGCGACGCGGGGATCCGCTCTCTTCAGGGCACGTACGCAAGGGACGGGTTCTGTTTCTTCCCCGCGGAACTGATCGCCACCGGCGAATTCATCGGCTTCATCGGCATTCAAACGATGGACTTTGCGGTGCCCTCGGTCGCGCAACCGGCGGTTGAGATCGGCTGGCGGTTGGCGCGCGCGCATTGGGGAAGAGGCCTGGCGACGGAAGGTGCCCGCAGCGTGCTTCGCTACGCGTTTGAAGTCCTGAAACTACCGGAAGTCGTGGCGATTACGGTTCCCGCAAACGTCCGCTCGCGCCGCGTGATGGAAAAAATCGGGATGAAGCATCACCCCGAGCTCGACTTCGGCCACCCGCGCATCCCCGAAGGCCACCCGATGCGCAGGCACGTTCTGTATGCCATCAAAAATGATTCAGTCCCATGAGCCACAAAATGCCTGGTAGGGCCGCTGGACCTACTTTTCGCGATGTAGGAGACCGAATTGGAAGGAATAGCCGATTCCGACGAAGTGGTCCACGGCTGCCGAAGAGAGGCCGAAGCCGAAATGAAAATCGAGCTGCTGGTTGGGCGTGATTTTGTAAGAAGTCCCCGGGTGGATGACGTGTTGCGGGCCTCCGCGCTGAGGAAATTCGCCTCCGTATTCGACGAAGGCGTCCCAGCGGCTGGTGAGCTGCCGGTCCAGGTAGAAACTGGCCTGGCCGGTCAGGTTGCGTCTCGGGCCCTGGGTCGGCCACAGAAGCGAGAACATGCCCGCGGCCGTCCAGTTTTTTGAGATTGGATGCGACCAGGGCACCTGGAACGACGGATCGTAGCCGTGGCTGGACAGGAGTTGCGCACCCGTCGGAAAACTCAGCGAGGCCACCAGCGAAGCGTCAAAACCGCCCGAAGTCGCGAAAAGCTGCTGCTTCACGCCCAGGCTCAGGTCTCCAAACCCGGAGCCGGCGCCGCCCGCGCTGAAATCATGAAAATAATCCGGCGCGGTGAAACGCAACTCCGTCTTCGAAGTGAGCCCAAAGCGCGCCAGCGTCTCCGGAAAATCGACCACTTGCTGTCCCTGGCTTGCGGTTTCGGCCAAGCCGTTCTCGAAGACGAGATAGCCGCTCGGCACAACGGTGCTCGCGTCGGTGAAGGCCGGGCGGTCCGTGTTGATGGTCGGGGGCGCGGCCGCATCGGCCGGCTGATCCTGCCCGCGGACGGCGGCGGTGCCCAGCATCACCCACGCCAGCGCCATCCCTGCAACCAGCTTCCCGCGCGATGAAGTCATACTGGTCCAGTCCTCGTCGCCGCAGCCAACGCAACGCCGACGACTTCATACCACAACGTCCGTAGCCAAACCGTAAAGGCGGTGTTACAGCGTTACACTTCACCCCGCGCTGGCGTTCCACTCCTCCAAAGTATGCCGATACGTGTTTCAGCCCCAAGGTACGCGCGGTGGAAACGCACTCCACGACAAGAATTGGGATTGATTTGCCGCAAGATTTCCCGGCCCGCCCTACAAACCTTGCCGAAGTTCATTTCTGCCCCGCGGTGTCGTATTCTGATAGGTGGAACTAACCTATGGTCTTTGTCGACGAAGCGAAAATTTATGTGAAGGCCGGCAACGGCGGGAACGGCTGCGTGGCGTTTCGCCGCGAGAAGTTTGTGCCACGCGGCGGGCCTTCGGGCGGGGACGGCGGCAACGGCGGCAGCATCTATCTCGAAGCGAACGTGCATGACAATACGCTGCTGCGCTACCGCTACAATCGCGAATTCAAGGCTGATCGCGGCCGGCACGGAGAAGGCTCAAATTGTTCCGGCCACTCCGGCGAGGACATGGTTCTGGCGGTTCCCGTGGGCACCGTCGTAGTGGACGAGGACACCGGCGAGCAGGTCGCCGATTTCACCGAAGCGGGCCAGCGCGCGCTGGTGGCGCAAGGCGGGCGCGGCGGGCGCGGCAACCAGCACTTCGCCAAGCCATGGCACCAGGCGCCGCGCGAATCGGAAGAAGGTCAGCCCGGCGCCGAGCGGCACCTGCATCTGGAATTGAAGCTGCTCGCCGATGTAGGCCTCGTGGGATTTCCAAATGTGGGAAAATCCACGCTGATTTCGCGCATCTCGGCCGCCCATCCGAAAATCGCGGACTATCCCTTTACCACGCTGCAGCCCGGCCTCGGCGTCGTCTCCGCGGATGGCGTTCCCGGCAAGCCGTCGGAAAAGGGCGGCGGGCGCACCTTTGTGGTGGCCGATTTGCCCGGCCTGATCGAAGGCGCGCACACCGGCGCCGGCCTGGGCATCCGATTTCTGAAGCACATCGAGCGCACGCGCCTGGTGGCGCACTTGATCGACACCAGCGACGCTTCCGACCGCGACCCAGTGCATGATTTTGAGATCATTTCCGGAGAGCTCGCCGCGTTCAGCGAGAAGCTGGCGGAGAAACCCGTGATCGTTGTGGCCACGAAACTGGACGCCACGACGGACCGCACGCGCCTCGAAGAACTGCGTGCGTTTTGCGCCGCGCGCGGGCTTGAATTTCACGCCATCTCGTCGGCTTCGGGCGAAGGCGTGCCGCAACTGGTGCGAGCCATGGCCGACGCGCTGGACCGCCTCGCGCCGCCCGAGCCAGTCGAGCCCGAGCCAATCGAGGAAGATGCCGGAGAAGATGCAAGTGCGGTGGAATCGGCCACGGCGGAGGCGGACGCAGCCGCGCCGCCTTCCATTGCGCTTCCCTCCGAGCCGCCCGCGGCGGCGCCAACCTTGCCCAAGGCCCGCCGGAGTGGAAACCGTTGATCACCGCCCCGCCGGAAGGCCGCGGCGTTTCCCGCGAGCACGCGCGCGAACAGCGCATCGCGCTCTTTGGCGGCACATTTGATCCCATTCACGTCGGGCACCTGGCGGTGGCGCGCGCCGCTGAACGCCGCTTCCATCTGGACGAAGTGCATTTCATCCCCACCGGCCACCCGCCGCACAAGCATCGCCGCGACATGGCCTCCTACGCCGACCGCTACGCCATGGTTTCGCTGGCCTGCGCCGATCACCCGCGCTTCGTGCCGTCGCTCGCCGAGGCGGGCACCGACTTTTCCGGCCGAGAAACTTTCTATTCGATCGACACGGTGCGGCACTACAAGCAGGAGTCCCACGGGGCGAACACGCATTTTTATTTTTTGCTGGGCGCCGATTCCTTCCTGGATATCCCCACGTGGAAGGAGTACGAGACGCTGCTGGGCCTGTGCGATTTCATCGTGGTGAGCCGCCCCGGCTTCAAGCTGGAGGCGCTGCGTCTGGTGATTCCGCCGGAGCTGTTTGCCCGGCGCGGCGCCGCGCACGCCCCGCTCGACCCACGCGCCATCGCCCTGCGGCGCACCGTGGTGTACGTCCTGGACAGCGTCTCCAGCGACGTTTCGGCCACCGGCGTCCGCCATCGCTTGGATCGAAACACCTCCATCCACGGGCTTGTGCCGCCCCGCGTCGAGGAATACATTAGCAAGAAGGCCCTTTACCGGTGACCTCTCGAAAGGATTCGCTTCCGCCTCGGGTCCGCGCGGCCGTGGATGCCGCGCAGGAAAAGCAGGCGGCGGATGTTGTCCTCCTCGACCTCGAAGGTCTGGGTGCGTTCACCGACCATTTTCTCATCTGCACCGGATTCAGCGCGCGGCAGGTGGAAGCCATCTGCGACGAAGTGGAAAAACGGCTGGAGCAAAACGGAGGCAGGCTGCTGCATCGTGAAGGTGGGGCGGGTAGCGATTGGATGCTGCTGGATTTTGGCGCGCTGATCGTGCACGTCTTCACCGAGAGAGCGCGCCGTTTCTATGACCTGGAACGGCTGTGGCGCTCCGCGGAGCGCGTCGAATTCGAAAATTTGCAGGAGAGAGATTCCTTGCCCGGCGCGGCAGAGGCCGAGGGATGAGCGACACGCGCATTCCGTGGATCGCCGAGGATCCAGCGTCGAAAGCGGTCCTCGAGCTGGCGCGCAAGGTCGCGGAAACCGGTACCACCATTCTGATCATCGGGGAGAGCGGGACCGGCAAGGATCATCTCGCTCGCCTGATCCATGAGCTTGGCCCGCGGCGTGACGCGCCTTTTCTGAAAATCGATTGCGCCAGCCTGCCGCAGGAGCTGGTCGAATCGGAATTATTTGGGCACGAGCGTGGCGCCTTCACCGGGGCCGTCGAGCGCAAGCTGGGGCGGCTGGAAATGGGCGGTTCGGGAACCATCGTGCTCGACGAAGTGGCCGCGCTGTCCCCGGCCACGCAGTCCAAGCTGTTGCGCGTGCTCGAGGAGCGGCAGTTCGAGCGCCTGGGCGGGACGGAAACCATCTCCATCACCGCGCGCCTGATCGCCCTGACCAATGCCGACCTCGCGCGCCTCGTTTCCGACGGACGGTTCCGCGAGGATTTGTATTTCCGGCTGAGCGTGCTGACCATTCCCGTCCCGGCGCTGCGCGCGCGTCCCGCGGACATCCTTCCGCTGGCGGACGCGCTGCTGGAGCGCGGCGCCCGCGTGCACGGCCGCGTGGTCGCGCCCTTTTCCGAGCCGGTGAAGAAGATGCTGACCTCCTATTCCTGGCCGGGCAACGTGCGCGAGATGCGCAACGCCATCGAGCGCGCCCTGGTTTTTTCCGGCGGGGCGGCGCTGATTGCCGAGGACTTTCCGGAAACCGTGCGCGCGGCGGACGCAGCCTACGGCGGGGCGCTGCGCTCGCTCGAGGATATGGAGCGCGACGCCATCCGCGCCACGCTCGAGGCCACGCGCTACAAGATCGGCAAGAGCGCCGAAATTCTGGGCATCAGCCGGAAAACCCTCCTCGACAAGCGCAAGAAGTACGGATTGAATTGACGGCGCGCGCTACGATTCGGCAAACGCATCCATGAAAATCCACCTGGTCCTGCTCGGCAAGACGCGCCGCGCGGAAATCCGCGCCTTGCTGGAAGACTACGTCGCGCGCATCGGGCGCTTCGCCGAAGTGCAAATCACCGAATTGCGCGGGGATTCCGCCACCTCCCTGCGCAAGCTGGCGCTGGATCCGGCTGCAGCGGTTGTTTTGCTGGACGACTCGGGAAAGCCGCAAACCTCCGCACAGTTTGCCAGATGGCTGGGAGAGACGCGCGACCGCGGCGCGCGTGAGATCGTCTTCCTGTGCGGCGGCGCGGAAGGTTTTCCCGAGGCGCTGCGCCGCCGCGCCACGCAAAAGCTTTCGCTCTCCTCGCTGACCTTTTCGCACGAACTCGCCCGCGCCATGCTGGCCGAGCAGCTTTATCGCGCCTTCGCCATCCTCGCCGGCCATCCCTACCCGAAATGACTTCGCTCGCATGGCGCTGGCATTCTGCCGGCGGGGTCCAGAGACACGGCTGTTCATGGAGTTGTAACAATGCAGTTTTATGGTGTTAAAAGTCCGGAAGCGCTTGGAACGGGCGCAAAGATCAAGACGCCAACCACGAGGAAGAAATGAAAAAAGCGGCGCGCAAATCGGCCCCACGAGCCAAGAAGCCCAGGAAAACAGTCCGGTTCCTGCACAAGCCCACCTGCTCGACCTGCATCAAGGCGCGCAAATTCATGGAGGATCGTGGAGTCCACCTGAACTACCGCGACATCATCAAAGACCAGCTCAGCGCCGCGGAAATAGAAAAGCTGATCGGCCCGCGCGATCACGAAGATTTCCTGCGGCCGAGCAGCGAGACCTATCGCGAAAACAACATGAAGGAGAACCCTCCCTCCCGTCGCGAGGCCATCCGCCTGATGGCCAAGGACCCGGAACTGATCCGCCGCCCGGTCATCGTGGCCGGCGGAAGGGTGGTCATCGGATACGACGAAAACGGGATGATTCGCTTTTAACGTAACTTCCGGCCAGAAACGCCCTAGGTGCCTTATTTTGCAATCGCAAATAAATAGGCGCAACCCAATCTGTCAGCGTAGAATCTAAGTAGTGTAAGGCAAAAACGAGTTCCGCCGACTCGTCCGCAGGTCTTATGTAGTGTTGCGGAGGGCCTCTCTATGGGTACGCCATTGTCCGGTAAGCTGATCCTCTCAACCGCATTCTTGTTTGCTTTGGCCGCCATCCCCGCCTTCGCCAACCACGGTGGCGGCGGAGGGGGCGGCTCTCATGGCGGCGGTGGATTTCACGGCGGTGGCGGGTCCCACGCCAATGGAGGGTCCGGAGGCCGGTCGTACTCGGCCCCAGCGGCCGGCTACGGCGCTTCGCGATCCTATTCGCCCGCGATGCGATCAGGGCAGGGGTACACTGCGCGGCCCGGCTACGGCTATTCCAGGCCCAGTGGCAACATGGCCGCTGGCAATCAGCGGTATGGGAATTCTGCTTCCGCGCGTCCCGGAGTTGCTGACGGGCAATGGCATTCCTTTGGAAGCCCCGCGGAGAATCGCGGAGCTTCGGGCGCGCCCTCGCAATCCGCAAATACTAATGGCGGCTGGCATGTGATGAGTGGGAATCGCGGCACAGCCACCGCTGGAACCGTGCGGAGCTTTTCAGGACAAGGCGGCGAAGTTTGGGAAAATGCCCCCGCTTCGCGAAATGTGGTTTCCCGCTCGCAATCGCTTTCCTCCATTCACAATTCTTTCAGCGGCGCGATGGCCTCCAATTCCGCGCTTCGCGGAGGCAGCGGGTTTGCTGCCTCCTCGCGCTTTAACGCCGGGTCGCCTCTGCTGACGCATAACGGATTTTTGGGCGGCGCGGGCACAGCGGTCCCCCAGCTTCGCGGAGGCTTCGGCTTTAACGGTTTTGGTGGAGGCTTTGGCGGGGCGTTTGGCCGACCGTTCGGCGGCTTTGGCCGGGGCTGCTGGAACTGCGGCTTTGGCCTGGGATTCGGTTGGGGTGGATGGGGATGGGGCGGCTGGCCGTGGCTCGGGTTCGGCTGGGATCCGTTCTGGGCTGACCCGTGGTGGGGAGGGCCGGCGCCTCCGTACGGTTATTACGCTTATCCTGGCTCTGGCTATTACGGTCCAGACGACAACTACAATCCGCCTCCGCAAGAGGACAACGGGCCGGAGTCTTACAACGAAGGCCCGGTCAATGGAAATTGGGTCACGCCCAACGGCCCGAGCCCGGTGCAGGTTCCTAACGCCGCGGCCTTTTCCGTCCCGATCCTCATCTACATGAAAAACGGTTCGGTCCTGACGGTGCGCGATTACTGGATGGTGGACGACGACCTGCACTACCTGACGATGAGCGGCGCGGAAAAAACCTCCGACCTCGAAGCAGTCGATCTGCCGCGCACCAACACGGAAAACGCCAAGAGCGGCGTGAAATTCATCTTCAAGTCCGAGCCCAGCGTGGTCGCTCCAGCACCGGATGGAAGCGGCGCGCCACCGGCAGCGCAGCCCAACGCGCAGCCCGGCGCTCCCAGGCAGCAAATCAACGCAGGCCCACAATCCGAGTCGCACACGTAAAGTAGGACAGGCTTCCAGCCTGTCGGTTTCCGCCAGAACTCGGCAAGACGTGCACCAGCCTCAGGCTGACGATAAGCAGAAATCGAAAAAATCGTCCGGCCATCCGCCCACTATCACACAACCTCGCGCTTCCCCCCAGCAGGTTCCTTGGCGTATTATCGCGGCCAAATCCGAAACTTGAGGTTCCATTGGAATCGGAAACGGGAGGAGCTATGGCGAAACGATGGTGGATAGCGTGCGCATTGTTTGTCCTGGGCGCGGGAGTTGCGTCGGCGCAGGACGCGAAAACGGTTTTGCAGGCCGCTCAGAAGGCCATGGGCGGCGACGTTACCTCGATTCAATATTCCGGCACGGGCCAGCTGAATTTTTACGGTCAGGCCTTCGAGCCTGGCGGCGCCTGGCCGGTCACGAACCTGACCAGCTACACTAAAACGATTGATTTCACCACCAAGTCAGCGAAGGAAGAGCTCACTCACGCGGAAGTCACCCCCATGATCAAGGGCGGCGGACGCCCGTTCGGCGGCGAGGAGAAACAGGTCCATTTTGTGAGCGGGTCGTACGCCTGGGACATGCCGGGCAGCAACCCTGTGCCGAATCTCGGCGCGGCCACGGAGTGGGGACTGCAAATCTGGCTCACGCCGCAGGGCTTCGTCAAAGCCGCGCTTGAAAACAACGCCATTGCGAAAAAGGGCGCGATGGGAACGCTGGTAACGTTCACGGCCGGGAAATACAAAGTGCGCGGCACGATTGATGCACAGAACATGGTCGTGAGGACGGAGACGCGGGTGAACGATCCGGACGTCGGCGACAAGGACATCGAAACCACGTTCTCCGGCTACAAGGATTTTGGCGGCATGAAATTCCCGGCGATGATCGTGCAGAAGCAGGAAGGATTTCCCACGCTGGTGTTGAACGTGTCCAGCGCCAAGGCCAATCCGGGCCTCAGCGTGTCCGTGCCGGACAGCGTCAAGAATGCGACCATGCCGCCGGTGAAGGTGGTCGATCAAGAGTTAGGCGAAGGCGTGTGGTTCCTCGGCGGCGGCTCACACAACAGCGTGGTGGTGGAATTTCCGACCTACATCGCGGTGATTGAGGGGCCGCTCGGCGATGCGCGCTCAGATGCCGTGATCGCCGAAGCCAAAAAGCTGGTCCCCAACAAGCCCATCAAGTACCTGATCAACTCGCACCACCACTTCGACCACCTGGGAGGCGTGCGGGCGTACGTGGCCGCGGGCACGACGATCGTCACCAACGAAATGAATGTGGCTTACTACCAGAAGCTCTTCGCCGCGCCGCACGCCATCGATCCCGATGAGCTGGCGAAGAATCCCCAGAAGCCTGCGTTCCTCGCGGTGAAAGAGAAATACGTCCTGCTGGAGGGGAACCAATCTATCGAGTTGTACCACATCGACGGCGATATGCACGCCGCGGACCTGACGATGGCGTATATCCCCAAAGGGAAGATTCTGGTGGAGGCCGACGATTACACTTCGCCCACGCCCCAAGCGCCCGCGCCGACCGGCGTTCGCCCCGGCGTTTTCTCGGCCAACTTGATGAAAAATGTCGAGAGGCTGAAGCTGGACGTCACCACGGTCGCCCCGCTGCACGGCGTCGTGGTTCCGTTCTCCGATTTCCAAAAGGAAGTCAGCAGCGCGAAAAGCTCGTCCGGCAACTAGAACTCTTCGAATGACTGCGGCATCTGGATCGCGGCTTGGGCCGCGGAGCACACCCGCACAGTCACGCACACTCTGGCCTTTTCCGTGGGGAGTTAAGCACAGTAGGACTACGCGCCCGTAGCTCAGTCTGAATGGAGCATCTGCGTTCGAAGCGCTTTATTTCCAACTGACGAATGGATTCGCCAGCTCGGCATCAAAATCGCCTGTGGATTCCTATTGATTAAACTAAAAGAAGCCGTTGACTCAATATGAATCTTCGGGTATCCTCTCGCTCCATCGGATTGGTGGTCACACTTTTCTTCGACATGCATTTTGTGAGGCGGAAGGTTATATGGATATAGGAGATCGCTTGCGCGAGCTGCGCGAGCGAAAGAAATTGTCACAGGGCGATATTGAGAAAAGGACTGGATTGATACGCTGTTATGTCTCGCGTGTTGAAAACGGGCACACCATCCCATCGATCGAGACCCTTGAGAAGCTGGCCCGCGCGCTGGAAATTCCCATGTATCAGCTGTTTTATGAGGGCGAAAAACCACCTGAGCTACCGAACCTGATCAAGCGCAAGTCGGCGGATGATATTGCGTGGGGCACGAAAGGGAAGGATGCTCGTTGGCTCGCGAAGCTTTGTCGATTTCTGGGCCGGATGAACGAACACGACAGGAAAGTTGTGATGTTCTTAGCTCAGAAGATGGCAAAAGGGTCCACCCGGCAGGCTTAGGCCCCAATGTTTTCCTGAGCGATTTTGAGATGCACCCGCGCTAAATGCTTTTTCGCCGTCGTACCAGAAGCCGATTTGTTGAACGAGCCGTTGCCTCAAGACCGACTTTCCTTACGTCATTTCCTGCCGGCAATTTTAGTCCCATTGCCAGATCGGGCACCAGATCAAACCACTTCCATTGCGGGTTGGGGGTAATAAAAGATATATGTTGTCTAGATAGAACGGATTCTAATCCAGTGAATCCATCAGAGAAAAGCCCAGGGGACCATGGCCTTGAGCTTGAAAAGTAAGACAAACATCATATTTGTCGCGGCCCTAATTACTCTCGGAGCGATTAGCTGGTTTTCGGCTCAACGGAGTCGCAGGGCGAGAGAAGAGGGCTCTCTAGTTTCCCACGAACGGGATCTCGTCGAAGCCAGCGAGCTTCTTCGAACACATGTTTACGATGCCGCATCAGCCCGTCGAGCATTCACACTTTGGGGTGATCCGAAGCAAGCCGATGCGTTTCATCAAGCGAGCAAGTCTGCGTTAGCGGACCTTGAAACGCTGCGTAAGCTGGCGGCGGATGATTCCGGACATCAAATCAATTTCGCCGAAATAGAATCCGCGGTGAGGACACGACTTTCCCTTTTGGGAGACTCCGTGGAATTGCATGAGCGCAACCACAACGACTCCAAAGAGCAGGAAGCGTTCAGCGACCGGAGCACCAAGCTGGCCACGCAGCTTACCGAAATGCTGGACGGATTTGACCGTGCAGCGCGTGGGCTCCTTCAACAGCGGTCCGAAGCAGCCGAAGCAAGCTATGAGCGGGGAGAAAGAATCCACGGAGTCTTAGCCGTTTCTGTATTCATATTCCTAGTTCTCACGCTCGCGGTTCTCAACCGCGAGCTTTCGCGCCGCGAGCTGGCAGAACGCGTTGCTGCGGACCAGAGGGAACTATTGCAATCGATTCTTGATAGTTGCAGCGATGCCGTGATCGTTGCCGACGGTTCGGGCAAGATCATCCTGCGGAATCCAGTCGGGGTCCGCTATAACGCCGGTGCTGCCGCCGAGGAATTGAGTGAGGAATATCCCCGATTGCTGGGGCTGTACAAAAACGATCACTCAACATTGTTCAAGACCGAGGAGCTTCCCCTTAGCCGTGCGCTGGCGACTGGCTCGACAACAGAGTTAGAGATATGCGTTCGCCCTTCTCTTTCGGCCGCGCCTCGATGGATGCTTGCGGCCGGGGGACCGCTGATAAATCGAAGGGGAGAAAAACAGGGAGCGGTTGTCTTTCTGCGCGATATAACCGATCGCAAGAAATCCGATGAGCAATTAAAGGTTGCATTGCTGGAATCAGAGGCATTCGCCCGAGAAAGCAAGGAGTTGAGCGAATTGGGCGATTCCTTGCAATCCTGTCAAACTGTCGAAGAAGCGTATCGGATGAGTGAAAATGCTTTACCCGGTATTCTTCGTCACCGCCCCGGTGCGCTTTGCATTCTCAACTCGTCGCGCGATCTTGTGGAATGTATCGCTTCTTGGAAGGATTGCTCAACGACACAACCTGTTTTCCGTCCTGATGATTGTTGGGGGCTCCGGCGCGGCAAGTCTTACGGAGGTCCAAGCTCGCTCTTGCCATGCTCCCACGTGGACGCATCTTGCGGCACGAACTATCTGTGCCTACCGTTGTTGGCTCAAGGGGAAACACTCGGACTCCTGTACGTGGAAGACAAGCTCAGCCTCATGGCTCATTCACCAGAGGCAGTACAATTCGAACAAGAGGCCCTCAGGCGGCGGGCCAGTGCGGTCGCGGAACGTGTTTCGCTGGCCTTGGCGAACCTTAAACTCCGGGAAATGCTGCGTAACCAATCCATCCGTGATCCCCTTACCGGGCTCTACAACCGCCGTTACCTTGAAGAATCGCTGAGCCGCGAACTTCATCGAGCAAATCGGACCGGGCGGATGATTTCGTTGGCGATGCTTGATTTGGATCACTTCAAGCACTTTAACGACACATTCGGCCACCAGGTCGGGGACATCTTACTCAAGGAGGTTGCGGCAGTGATTAAGAGCCGGGTGCGAGCGGGGGACCTGGCCTGCCGGTATGGAGGCGAGGAGTTTTCCATCATCATCGCTGAGGCCAACGCCGACGGAACTTACAAATGCATTGAAAGCATCCGAGATGCCGTCAGGCATCTTTCGCTTCACAATCGCGGACAGACGCTAGGGACTATCACCGTTTCAGCGGGGATTGCAACGTTTCCGGCACATGGTGAAAACGCCGAACGGCTAATACGTGCGGCTGACGAGGCATTGTACTTCGCAAAGAAAACCGGTCGGGACCGGATTAGCGTTTATGATCCCGTGGTGTCACACGCACAATCAGCTGAGAAGAACCTTCAGGCCACTTAGATCCCAAGATTGAACAACATCCGCCACCTTGTCAGGAACTCGACACTTGCGGATTCACCATCTGGGTTCGCTGCGGTCGAACTTGCTGAGCCAGTTCCGAAGCACATCTAAATAATCGTGCTGCACCTTCAAAAACTTGATGCCCATTCCCATATTCGCCCTGGAATAAACCACGACACCGGCACTGGCGAAGGTCTCATTTTCGTGAGTAATGCTGATTCTGACTTGTGTTCCTGCGGGCAGAGGATTGAGTGTGTCAACATAGCAGCCGACTAGGCTCAAATCTGAAGTCTGCACAATGATGCGGCTGCCCGTGCTCAGATCGGTGATTTCCGCGATCGCAGTTAGCGAATAGCGCGGAGCTCGGCGCAGTTCATTAGCCATTGAGGGCCGAAGAACCACTAGACACGGAACCCCCACTCAAGTGACATGCGAAATCGACACGATTTGCTAAGTCCATTTCCAGCCGGCGACTACGAATCCGTGTCACACTTCTCATCTCGGACGGATCGGTGCAGCATGTTCCAATGCCACAGCGCGTTCTTGATGGCATAAACCAGCGTTATGACTCCAAGAGTGATACAAATCGAACCGCCAAGCAGAAGAGCCGCCAACTGATTCGTCATCCCCTCGTAGATCATGACGAATCCCGCAATCGACAAGACCGCGTATCCGATGATTTCCAGTGACGTCGGCACATTTCGCATGTCGGTCCTTCGGTCGTCGAGCCCAGACCGTTGCGCGGAACTATCAGGCTCCGCTTTTCATCTTTTTCTTGCCCGCACAAATTCACCGAAACGCTCGGCGGCCTCGGCTTCAGACAGGCGGGTGAACGCGGGAGCGAAATACGCCCTTTTCATTTCAGAGCCGCATTCGCACGTCGGGGTAAAGAAGGTACCGTTTTTGTCGGAGGCTTCCGTTTCAACTTCGCGACGGCAGGTTTTTGACGCACATATGTAGCGTATGCGCATAGACACACACATCCCCCGCTTCCTAAAAACATCCGGTTGATTGGTCCCCCAGGGCGGCGGGGGTAAACACTATATTACTTACCGTCGGCGGTATAACAAGCTTGCCTCATCTTGTCAATACACAACTACGCGTACGCCGGAACAGTTTTCCACAGCCCGGGAACCACGTCATTGCGGTGCCCCGTACCTCTTCAGGCACTTAACATATCCTTTCCCGTGCGGTGCGAGAGCCGTCCCTTGCATAATATCTTGCAAAAGGGTTACCCACAATGGAAAACCAAGCCCGGACGGAACAAGCTGAAATAGAGAGCCGAGAATTTCACTTGATGGCATTCGTCTGTTTGGCAATTGTCGTTTTGGCCTTCGGTCTCGCACTGCTGATGTATCCGGCAGTTTTTGCAAACCAGACATCACAGCATGGGGCTTCTCGGATCGCATTCTTTGGTTTCTGCGCTCTGGCCTGCCTCCTTGTGTCGTACATAGTGGATCGCCAGGTCATGATTCGCCGGCTTCGACGCCAGATTGCGACCGACCGCCTCGAGGCTTCCGAAGCTTTGAATCGTGCTAGCGCCGAATTATTGGAGACCTTACCGAATTTCAATACCTTCGAGGACCGGCTGGCGATGGAGTTTCGCCGCGCCGTCACAGCGAACCTGAGCCTCTCCGTGCTTGTGATTTCAATAAAATTGCGCTCGGGCTTTTCTGAGCCGAGCCTCGCTTTGTCCGCTCTGGGAGACGCCGCAAAGTCAATATCCAGGCGGCTGCGCGAGCAAGATTCTGTCTACAATCTGCGGCCGGGATACATTGGCGTGATCTTGCCTGGAGTCAACCACGTTGTAACGAAGAAAGTTTCGACCCGCCTGGTGGAAGGATTGTTAGACGCGGCAGGAGCCAACAATCGATTTTCTTTCGATATCCATTCGATCAGCTATCCTGAACAGACCTCAAGCGCACATGACCTGGAACTGGCCGTTTGCGGATTTCTTCCGGAAGATCTCCCCAAAGAGATGTTGGCGAGCGGCTTAAAGACCGAAGCCTGAGATTCAACCGAGGGATGCATCCTGCATTGACGCAAAAAGATCACTGCTGCGGACCCAGGGAGCCCCCAATGCCCATCGATTGCATGGAAAAGGGAAACTCAGTTCGCCAAGACGCGTTTGCAGTGAAGGCCGGACTGCGCCACAGGAAGGTAGTACCTCATATTGCCAAGGCGGAGACTAGGTTCGCAACCCGGGTCTGCAAAGTCTTGGCAGTCATTTTCTTGGTGCTTATATTGTTTGTTTGGACCGCTACAGGACGGAGAGAGAAGCCGCAATCGCCAAATGCTCCCCAGTATCCACCGGCGATATTGATCGACGAAGTTGAACATCTTCCCCCACTTGCTTGGAAGGCTATCCCGCTCAGTTTGCCTAACCCTGGAATTGTGAACTTCGAGGTGCAAGTTGTTCAAGGCAATCCCATCGACGTTTTTCTGACCAAATCCGATCAGATTGATGGCGTGAAAAAAGTGGAATGGGGCGGCCTGAAAGTATACGGGGATGTTAGTACAACTAGAACGAAGACATTTAGGCGGGCCGTGAGGTTGGCACAGGGCCGATTTTACCTCGTCTTGCGGGACATGACGGTCGCGACGCCATCTTCGCCAGACTCCGATGTGTCGGTGAAGGTGCAACTGAACCCGTGACCGGGCGCGCAGGCCAATGCCGAGTCGCTTCGCCTGGCGATGGTTTGTGGGTCAGTCTTCGAGATGGATGCTATCGCCCGCACGCACCTCGCCGGGCGTGAGCACCGTCGCGTAAACCCCAGCGCACCGGTTGTGCTGCTGGACGACACACTTCAAAATTGGGGGAGCGGACTCGCTGGTGGCGGGGTCGAGCGTGATCATCATGCAACGCTCATCCTCCTTGATGACGGCGACGCGCGCCTTGCTGCCAACGCGCAATACACGTCCAACCCACCTCAACTCATCGAAGGCCACCCCACCCTCGAGATTCACCAGCAGGTTTGGCCGAAAGCGCCACGGGTTCATCTCGGTCTGGGATTCCTCGGCGATGCGCTGGATAGTCTGCTCGCTGATGAGGGAGACATTCGCGACGTCGAACGAGCCGCGATAGTCCCTTAACAGGAAGACCGCTTTCCCGAAACGTTTCTCAACGGCCTGGCGAAGCTCGTTGCTCGCCACCGGCCACCGCTCGCCGCCAGGAGTGGTGACCGTCACTGCGACGTCCGGCGTACCTGGTTTTTCGACCGAAGTCTGCCAACGGAGAAGTTCCGGCAGCTGCCGCGCCGTGAGCCATGGGAAAGCGCTGCGCGACTCCGCCTGCACAAATGCAAACCGGCGATCCTCCTCGAAGCCCTGGAGGGTCAGAGGAAGGGAAGCCGCTGCCTCACCGCGCATCGATTTAACGGGGTATCTGGCCACCATGCGAATGACGCCGACTCTCTGCACAATCCTGCCTCCCGGTAAACGCAGAAAGTATTGTATGCCTTGTGCCAGGTGAGCGACGCACTTCGCGACCGGTGGCAGCGCACGGTTCCCTGCGTGGGCGCAAAATTGGCCGCCGCGGGGGAGCCGCCATAGCAACAAATCAGAACGAACGGCCGGCAAGTCAGTGATAGGATTGCGTTAGTCCGGCACGCGCCCGTAGCTCAGCTGGATAGAGCATCTGCCTTCGAATTCCCTGCCTACTTGTTGACACGACATGCCAAAAATTGATTAACCTATACAAAATCATACACTTAGATTAGATTCGACCGGTTGGACAGATGCTCAGAATTTGAACCGTTTGTACGGTTTTTAACTACCGATTGTACAAACGATTGTACAGGTGAACCGGTTGCATCGAATCAACCTAACCAAGCACGCGATTGAGGCGCTTGCGACGCCAGGAGAGGGTAAACGTGCGTCGTACTACGACACCCGTGTTCCGGGCCTCGGCGTGATGGTGCAACCGACCGGCAGCCGCCAGTTCTTCTGGTTCCGGCGCGTGCGTGGCCGCCGCACCTGGCGAACCATCGGCGAGTTCCCGGCCTTGAGCGTCGAGAATGCCCGCGCCAAGGCACAGGAATACAACAGCGATCTGGGTCGTTGGAAGGGAGATAGCTACGAGGGACCCAACCCGTTCGAGTACCACGGTGAACCGACCCTAACGGCGGTCGTCGAGGACTACATCGCCAAACACGTGCGTGCGCAGGCCAAGAACCCCGATCGTGCCGAGAAGGGCGTGCGGTGGACGGCTGACAAGTACCTAGCCTCGTTCCAAAACCGGCGACTCGGCGAGATTCACCGCGCTGACGTGCGACAACTCCATGCTGACATCGGTAAGAAGCACGGGCAGGTGACCGCGAATCGGGTTGTGAAGCTGCTCAAGACGCTCTTCTACTGGGCTACTGATACCGAAATGTTTCACGGAGAGAACCCGGCCCGACGCCTTGAGCTTTTTGCCGAACGGTCGCGTGATCGGTTTCTGCAACCAGAAGAGGTCCCAAAGTTTCTGACAGCACTTCGCCAGGAGCCGAACCGGAACGCGCGCGACTTCACGGTCATTTCACTGTTCACGGGCTGCCGCATGATGGATGTGTTGTCGATGCGCTGGTCGGACATTTCTTTAGAGGCTAAGCTGTGGACGATTCCGAATCCCAAGAGCCAGGTTCCGTACGTCGTGGCCCTGCTGCCCGAGGTGATTGACATTCTCAAAGAGCGTCGTCAACGAAATAAGCCCAGTGAGTGGGTATTTCCGTCACGCCGCGGCCAGGGGCACATCCTCAACGTGCGCCGTGGTTGGGAGGCGATTCTTAAACGCGCCGAAATCCCTGATCTGCGACGGCATGATCTGCGCCGAACGTTAGGTTCCTGGATGGCAAAGAACGGTACGTCACTTCCGGTGATCGGCAAGGCTCTGGGGCATCAATCGCTGAGTGCCACGGCAATCTACAGCCGTCTCGACATCGCACCCGTTCGTGAGGCGGTACAGAACGCGGCCACGGCACTACTGACAGCCGGTCAAAAGAAGCCGAAGCCCAAGAAAAAGAAGCCCAAGTCCAAGAAAAAATAGTCCTTTACTATCTGGTACTTTCGATTTATAATGGTTGCAGATTTGAGAGTAGCTACAGCGCAGGGTTGACACTCCCTCCGTTAAGGCCAGCACGGGACATGATGTCCCGCCTCTCCCTAGCCACGGCAAATGCCGGGCGGAACAGCTGACGAAACGCACCTCAGAAAAGTTGGAGTTTCGTCGGCGTCCATGCCCGTCCCTTTTTATCACCATCGATATTTTAAGATTCACACGCCTGGACAACGTGTGAGTACCTTAGCGCCACGCGCTTTGGTCACGCCGACGAGCAGGGGTGCGTCGTCTTCTGGACGGCGCGCCCCTCTCCATTATGGAGAATCGTCGTGTCTATTCTCAATTTCCCCGTTCTGCTGACCGCAGAAGAAGTCTCCAAGCTACTCAAAGTTTCCGTCGGAACCCTGGCCCAGTGGCGCTCGACAAAGCGCTATGACCTGAAGTGGATTCGGGCTGGCGGAGCCGTGCGTTATGACATGGAGGATGTCCGCGCCTTCGTTGAGTCACGGAAGAATCGGGCGGTGGGGCGATGAATCTTCGCAAGACGATAAGTCGGAAAGAAATGCTGGAGATCATCAAGCAGCGCCTCGACAACGGGGCCTCGGGCCGGGACTGTGAATTCGCCGTTGCGGATTTCCTCCGGACCGCCGAGCGCGTGCCGATCTTTGCGGACGATGATTTCGTGAACCAGTTTGACCTAACCCTGGATGAATGGCGCCAGGTTTGCCACGGCCGCTGGACCCTTCCGTGGAAGCGGAAAAAAGGAGAGCAAGATGCCGGAAAATAATGTTGACGAGTTGCGCCAGAAAGCTAAACAAATCGAAGCCGAGTTGAAGGAAGCCGAGCGGCAGCAGAAGGCGAAAGAGAGTGACATCGAAGGATGGATGGAAGCATCCAGCCAGGAACTCTATGAGTGGTTTCACGGCAAGCGCGAAATGGAACTCGGGCAAGCGTTCGAGCTAACGAAAAAGTTGTATGAGGAGTTCGAGAAGAAGTCAGGTGAGCGCTTCAAGAAGCTATCCGAGCAGCTGATCTGGCACTTCGTTGCCGCCATCACCAAGCCGTTCTGCGCTTATGGCATTGGATACCTGCTACCGAAGTATGACTCTTCGATCGCTCCCGCCGGGGTGCCCATCGAGGTCAGCCAGGATGACCAGCGATTCAGCTACCTGCTGATCTCTTTGGGTGTGCACCCTGGCAGCGCGATGCACCTCCGAATTGCAAAGTACATTCACACGATGTGCCACCAGTTTGGCACGCGCACCGAAACGCGCCTCGCCTTTCACTACGAGCCTAAGACCTTTTCTGCCTACGCCGCCAATGTGCCTGGGAAGCTGATCAAGATCACGCGCTATGGCTTCGACGAGGTTCCGAACGGCACCGACGGCCAGCTGTTCGTGTTTCCCGAAACGTGGCAGCCGCTTCTCAGTGGGTCGCTTGACGACCTGGGCCCTGAACCGGAGTTTCCAAAGTCGGATCTGTGCGTTCACACCCTCTTTGCCGACGGTCACTTAGTGAAGCATCTCTTCAAGGATGTGCACTTCGATGTAAAGGGTTTGAACGAGAAGCAGCTACGAATTTTGCTGATGGCCTATCTGCTCTTTCTCATGCTGCCCGGCGCTGTCTCCGAACGGGTCCTGCTTGAGTGCCTCGGGCCTTCGGGCAGCGGCAAGACGTTTTTCGCGGTTCTCATGGGCCTCGTGCTCCTGGGCGAGAACTTCAAATCCCAGCCGCTGCCGAGCGACCCGAAGGAATTCGAGAACCAAGTTATCAACAGCTACTACCTGGTGTACGACAACGTGACCCGCGTGCCGCGTGACATTCGTGATCGCATCTGCCAGAGCGTGACCGGCATGGACGTTGTGCGCCGCATCCTTTACACCGACCGCCAGGAGATGCGCGTTCCCGCAAAGGCCACCATTGCCCTATCGGCGATCACGCCGCCGCTACCGGAGTTGGAACACCAGAACCGGTCCATCACCATCAATTTTAAGGAGCGCCCGGAAGGAACCTATGTTTCAGAGATCGAGCTTCGCAAGCAAGTTATCGCGGGCCGCGACGACATCGTGATCAACCTGCTGCGACGCATGACACTGGTGATCGGAGCGCTTTATGCGCAGCGCGATTACGTTCCGAAGGTGAACGTCCGGCTCGCCAGTGTTGCAACTTTCATTCTCCGCATCGCGCGGCACGAAGGTTGGGAGGAGGAGGCCCTGCGACTGCTCGATGCTTGGAGCGGCGACCAGCTGGCCGAGTCGCTCGATGAGGATGACGTATCCATTGCCATTGCACGATGGATGAGCCGCGAGGCCTGGATTCCGGGGCAGTGGATGACGGCTACGACGCTCAACGAAATTCTGACTAACGCCATGGTTGGCAATGCTGACGAGGACCGGCTCTTAAAGCAGATGCGCTTGAAGAATCTGAGTTGGGAAGCCAGCCATCTCATCCTGGTCAAGAAACTATCGGCCAACTTCAAGGTCTACGTAGCCCGGTTTGGTTTGAAGCGTGGACCATCGAAGTTTCGCAACAGCCGGGGAACCAGTGTTTACAGCTTCGAGCCTACGGCCCAGCAGCGTGCGGAAGCCAGGGAACTGGCCCAGGGTTTCCTCGATGAGCAGCAAAGTCTCGAAAACCTGGATTAGTGGATTGGTTGGATTAGCCATCTATACTAAGAGAGTGATCTTGATTCTTAAAAACAAATACTATAGAAGAGTAGAAACCGCTAATCCACCCAATCCACTAATCCATGAAGGAAAACACCAATCCAACCAATCCACCGATCCAACCTGTGATTGAGGTTGGGGCGGACACCCTGGTGACTGAGGATCGCTGTTGCGGAAACAGTAACACTGTGGTATAATGTGTCTTGAAGTAAACTCCCCTCACGCGAAGGAATCCCAAACATGGATGACCGCAAGCAACTTCCTGTCCGTGTCCCTCTTTGCTTAAAGCGCGACATCGAGCGCGTCGCCAAAGAGAATCGTCGGAGCGTGACCGCTGAGATTCAGGTCGCGATTGAGACGCACGTCGCTTCTCACCCACAGACGGAGGCAACATGCGCAGCAAGCCGATAAAGATCGAGAATCCCAAACCGGATAATCAAACGCAACCCGGGATGTTTACTGCCAAGCTCGCCGGTCCAGCAACGCGTCCACTGGATAGCGTGCAGGCATCGCCGACGCCGAGGAAATCATAATGGGCGACCGCATTCCACGTATCTGCTCTTGCGGCTGTGGTGGCCTCACGAACGGTGACTCATACATCGCGGGGCATAACCGCAGCAGCAACAACCGACGCCGTGATAGACAGGCTAACCGGCTGCCGACCAACAGCACCACGTGGGAGAAGTGCAAACTATATTTGAAGAATGTGGGGAACGTGTTCTGTCAACGTGTTGATGAGAACGGCTACCGATGTAGTGAGTTGGTGTGGGGTTTTCACCACATCCTACCGGCGGAAGACTATCCATCCCTGGCGACGCACCATGAGAACTTAGTCGGGGTTTGCCTCAGGTGCCACAACAAGGTGGAGGCGGCTCCTGAACGATCGCGGTTTGTGCCGACACTTTATCGAACACCCATGAGTGATGAGCCCATGCCGCACATACTCTTCCGGTCGGGCGAGAAGATTCCTCCAGGCGTCGAGCTCTGGACGCCGGAGAACCGGCGGAAAAGGTTCGAAGTCTAGTCTACCGGATGGGGGGCTACTTTTTGTTTTGTGTGATGCTCCCGACACGCTGCCGGATTTTCGCGAGAAAAAGTGATGTTTGAGAACCAAAAATGATGTCCAAACCTCGTTGATAGCACAAAGGGATAAGGGAAACGATGCAGCGAATAAGTGACGATGAAGCGAAACTCCATTACAGCGGCGCCGAGGCCCAAAAGAAGGCTGACCGGCGTGCTGCAAAAGAGGCCGAACAGGCTGAGGCGGGCGTGCCTGAGGCACCCGAGCACCTCACGGCTGATGAGAAGGCTCTGTTCACCAAAGCGGCTGAAATGCTCGCGGCCCGAGGCACCTTGACCGTGGGCGACGGTCAGCTCCTGGCGCTGTATGCACAAGCGGTCGTGGCGCTTCGTGCTGAGAAGGAAAGAATGGAAGCGGGAGGGGGACGGGTAATCGTCGTCTCCAAATTCGACCGCATGCAAAGAGAAATTCGTATTCACGCGGTCAACCCGCGCTTCAAGGTCGTGCGTGACTTAGAGAGTCAAATCGTACTTATGCTTCGTGAGCTGGGAATGACACCGCTCCGTCGTGATCGGGTGGGTAAGACCCGAGGTGCCAAGCGCCTCACGCTCGACTCACTGCTGGATTTTTCAAGGAGACCGTCGTGACTGAGTTGGTCAAGCAACTGATTCACTCCGCGCTTGAGAGCGGCATAAGAATCGACGAGACCTACGCGATCACATACATACGGGCTCGCGAGGTCCTGGAGCGCCAACCCAACGCAAAGGATGCGCAGCAGGCTGTGAATCATTTTCAACTTCTGATGAGCCGGTTTGGAAGATTCACGCTACCACCGGAAGATTTTGAGAAACACTGCCTCGATGTGGATGACGAGCACACGTTCGACGTCACGACACCGACCGGCGAGTTCAGGGTGTCTGGTCCCAAGAATCACGAGGACGCGGTCCGTGCATTGAAGTTGAAGCAGCGCAGTGAGCGGCAACCCGTGCCGCAGCACCTCGTCGAGAAATGCCAAAACGTGTATCGCGCGAGTGACGAGTTTTGGCCCGGTGGTCTCGAAGGAATTTTTGGGTTCCTCGATCGCACGGGATTGTCCCTGGCACAGATCGAAGCCATGACCAAAGAGGAATTGCAAGCTTACGCCTAGATGAATAAATCAACGGTGGAATATGAAAAGTGTCCTGGACCAAAGCGGGTCAACGTCGTGGCGGTCGGAACCGACCTCAGTGGGCAATTCGTAAAGCGGCCCGCGCGGTTAGGAAGATTTATTGGAAGAAAATTTATCCACACATGTTGGAGTTCGGCTTGAAGCGTTGGTCACGCCGCGCGTGTCACGGTCGGTATCACCGGACACAGAAAAATCCCAAGTGTGAGTTCTGCCAGAAGGAATTAAATGATCGTCGGTCGAAAAAGATACAAGGGAAAATTTTGGCGCACAGCAAGAGTGGTTCAAGGACGAAGGCAAATGTACACCGCTGACTGGTACAGAGAGTTTGAATCCGATCTGGACGAATACGAGCGCAACGTCCCCGAGGAATTCGCCCAGGTGTGCGTGGAAGAAAAGATCGACGTACCGGCCTTACGGCAATACATTTCGGAACGAATCATGCAGCTAGAAGTCGAAGAATTTACTCGTGAGGCTCGGCCCCGTGTTGGAGATCACCAGGCTTCCTTCACCTATCCTGGCGAATCTCTTCGCGAGACGCGGGGCCGGTCTCAAACTTTCAAGGAGGCACCAATGCCTGATGCAATCAGTTATCCCGGCAAGTCATTCTCTGAACCTTCCACACCTGTGTCACCAAACGCGCAAGGCGAATACGGCTACCTTCGCAATCTCTTAGACGGCTGGGTCACGCCGTTAAAGGTTGTGGCCGGACCCGTGCAAGGTCCGGTTGACAATAGGGCACCACGCCCCGTCGCCGGTGAGGATTCTGAACTTCTAGAAAAGACGAAGCATGTCCGTCTCAAGGGCGAACGCATGATGCAGTTTTACGCAAGAGTTGGCCTTGGGGCTGCGCAGATTCGCACGATGAGCTTTGATGAGATCACGCGGTTTTGCGACGTTGCTGAAGAGACCCTGGAGCAGACGCCCAAAGTCTTCGAGCCGCGACCCACTTCGCGAAAGATCAAGATTGCCCTGGTGTAAGCAGCACGTTGTAAAAATCCCGTAAGGAAAACCAAAATGAAAGTTACCGAACAACGTTTCTTTCGTAATCATATCGAACTCCGTGCCTCTAACCGGTCCTACGGAATTGGGGTTCTGACCGGCTATGCCGCCAAGTTCAATAGTCCGTCAGAAGACCTTGGAGGATTCAGAGAAATAATCAAGCCGGGTGCCTTCGCGTCCTCGCTTCGACGTGGTAGTGATGTTCGCTGTTTGGTAAATCACGATCCAAGTTTGGTGCTTGGACGATCCACGAACGGAACCCTGTTGATGCGGGAGGATGCCACCGGCCTTCGCATCGCCTGCTCATTGCCCGACACGAGCTACGCAAAGGACCTCTACGAATCGGTCAAGAGGGGCGACATTTCGCAAATGTCGTTCGCGTTCAAGGTAGCCGACGATGGCGAGGACTGGTCGGATAGCACGGGCGACGATGGCCTCCAATATTCGCTTCGGACGCTTAGAAACGTCGATTTGATCGACACAAGTTTTGTAACTTATCCCGCCTATCCGGACACCGAGGCATCGACCGATGATCGGCTCGACCCCTCCCTGGTGATGGGCCGCTCGCTCTGGCCGTCGGGCATTCCCGCCGAAATTAGGTCTCGCATTCCTGGCATCACGCAGCGCAGTGCCACAACTCCACAGGACCGCCGCAAGCAGATCACGAATTTCATCTTAGGCCTGTAGTAACCCGCACCAGAAGTAAAACTCACAGCAAGGAAACAACCCAATGAATGCCATCGTAAGCAGTCGTAATTTCGAAGAAATCCAAAACATGACCACCAAGATGTTGGAATTGGCCTCCAAGCCCACGTTGACCGTGCAAGAGCAGCGGTTGCATGCCAGCTACCTCTCTGCCATCAGCGCTTTGAAGGCTGGTCTCTCCCTGGACCAGATCAAGTCATACCAGCGTGACGCCCTCTTGAAAGAAGCGGGCCTGCCGCGCATGCCAGAGGCTCCGAAGACACGCCTTGAGCAGGACATCGAGCAGGAATATCGTGACTGGCTCCTGGGCCGCCCGGTAAGGACCAGCAACATCCCCCCGGATCGAGAGGTCCGCGCGAATGAAGCGGGTCAACAGTCGATAACGTATACCGAGAAGACCCAAGGAGGAACTTTCGTCGCGCAGGGCTTCTGGGATCGCTACCAACTGTGCCTCAAACAATATGATGAGATTTTTGAGCCCTGGGCGCACAACGACCTGCAAACCGAAACGGGCGCGACCGTGCCGCTACCTGTCATCGACGACACGAGCAACTCCAGCACTCTCGTGGGCGAGACGATTCAAAGCACGGAAGCGGACGTTGCGACCTTTGCCCAACAGCAACTGAATGCTTGGACGTTCAGGAGCGGCTACGTCGCTCTATCTTTAGAGCTCATCCAAGACAGCGCCTTCCCGCTTGGCAGTGTTCTCGAGAAAATCTTCGCACTGCGGCATGCCCGCGGCGTGGGTAAGTATTTGATAACGGGATCGGGGGTGAACCAACCCACCGGATTGATCACGGCCATCCTGGGCGCGGGTGTCTCTCCCATAATCGCGGCTGGCTCGGGGAACAACGATGGCGGCCCCGAGACGGGTGCCACGAGCATCGGGAGCCAGGACCTCGTCAATGTCTTCTTCGCCGTGAACGCGGCTTACCGGCGCGGAGCCATTTTTTATATGGCGGATACCACGCTCAGCACACTTATGAAATTACTGGACAAGTCGGGTCGCCCGCTCGTCTCGATCGTGTCGGGCTATGATATCTATGGCCAACCGCAAAATTTCTACTACATCTCTGGACGGAGAGTGGCGATCTGTCCTTCCGTTCCCTCTATCGGCTCGGGGAACAACTCGGTTATCTTCGGGAATCCCGACTACTTCTGCGTAAGGTCGGTACCCAGTTCTCTCTACTTCCGCGCATTCAAAGAGGCTGGCGGTACTCCGTCCACGACCGAGTTCATCCTGCGAGGGTTGGTGGCATGTGAATCGTTCGTTAGATATGATTCGAACGCACTGATCCCGAACAGCCAACTTTCGCCGTTTTCACTCCTTCAGCAACACAGCTGACGAACAGAAATCCCTTCACCCCTCTCCTGGTGAAGGTTGATGCGTGCTGATGGGGAATGCCGACCAACTCCCGGATTCCCCTCGCACCGCTCCTAGCAGCATGAATTCCCCCTGGAGAAAGAGTCATGGCCTCTGATAAAGACCAACTACTGGCACTTCTGCAAACCGTCCGTTTTACGGGGACCGTGACGAGGCTGTACCCGGATTATTCCTTTATAAATTTAAACACCACCGACCTCTACGTGTTCCTTCACCGCAACAGCCTCGGCAATGAGGTGGCTTTTGATGATCTCCGGGAAGGTGACCCCGTCAGTTTTCGCATAAAAGAATCGAGAACTCACGCGGGAAAGCTCACCGCCGTTAAGGTTCGTCGCGCCGACGACAACACCGACACGATCCTCAGCCATCGCGACCCGGTCGAGGTCGAAATCACCGAAGGACGCTAAGGCGCCCCGTGCACAAACGGAACGTACGTTTTGATCCGGTTGCCGTCGAGCACCGCATCCAGAAAACGCGACCGTTAGCCATCCACATGGCAGCGAAATACGCACGTCGGTACCCATGCGTTTGTCTACAGGATCTCGTGCAGGATTGCCTTTCGTGCCTCACCCGTGCGGCACAGCTCTACAACGACAAACCTGGTGGGCCACCGTTCAGCGCCTTTGCGCTCCTCTGTCTAAAACAGATGTGTTGGGCACACGTCGCCAAGGTGCGGCGTCGTTCGAACGAGGTCTCCCTTGATGATGTCCTTAGCCACAATGATGACGGCTCTTTCACGGTGCTCGATTCCGTCGAGTTGACCCGTGCCCGGAAAATTGAAGCCCGTCGGATTCCTGACGCGAATGCCGAGAAAATCCTTGATCTAGTCCGGCATCTGATCAACACCTTGGAGACCCTCACGCTCCGCGAACGGAAAATCCTCCGGTTCAAGTATCGGGGCTGGGACGTACCGCGCATCGCTCGCCGTATCCGCGTGGGCCCGACAATCGTCTCCACCGAAGCGGCACGCGGAATTCGGAAGCTGCGCCAAGCATTCCGTGACCTGGGTTACCGTGCTTTAAGCCCTCGGGCCAGGGTCAAGAGCGCGTTCGGAACGGGTCGTCCAAAAGCCCTCCCAAAACGCAGTTGAATCATCACTGACCGCGAAATCCGACCCCGATAGCCCCAACAAACTAAACAACTTACAAGCCACCGAAATCACGTCTACGTGGTTACTCCCATCCGGCCTTGTTGTGCCCCATAGTGACCATCTAAAGGACGAATCGTCCTTATATTTGAGTGACAGTTAAGAAACACAAAGGTAATGCCGTATGGCCCTGTCATATCGAGCCGGTTAGAGTTGGATAAGGGAGGAGGAATTCCATTGGACAAATTTTGGGAAAGAGAACGATACAAAAATTGCAAAAGCTGGACCACACGCGAGTGGTGTACTGATGCAATCGAACGAGCCCAACACTACATTCGAAAAGACGATGGGTTTTGCCCTGAGCTCATACTTTTTGAAGACAATGAACCCTTCGACATATATTTCCTGACCTCTGATAAGGAGAAAATCGTTCTAAAGGATTACGTTGACCTACCGATGCAACAGCACGGGAACGGCCGGAAGATAGCTGACTCGTTCTTGTTTCTTGCGGAAGCCCCTGTTTGGGTGACTAACGGGGACACTATGGAAAAGCTCTCTTCCTTTCAGGTCATCTTTAGCGCAGATTCGGAGGCCGTCGCGTACACGGTTGTGTACACACCCGATAAGACGTTTCGCTCGCCCGTTTCAACCCGCCCTTGGTATGACTTTGAGAAGGTACGCAAAAACAGCAAGATGCAATACGTCCGGCGGGCTCGCAGGGTGGTTATTCCCTCAAAGATGTCGCTACTTGGTGGCCCGCACATTGAACAGATGATATGACATGGTGCGTTGCCGCGTGGCCAGTGTAGGGAGGTTAGTCCATGAAATATGATCGTCGATCTGCAACCAGTACCCAGGCCATAGCGCAAAAGGTGCTGGCAACATTGCAGGAACACAAGAACGCCGGGACTGTGAAGGAGCGGCTATTTGACATTGTGAACATCTGGGCGACTGTTTCGTTCGAGTCATTCAAGATTGCTTTAGCTATGTTGGAAGATGACGGTCTCATCGTCAAGACAAACGATGCACTGTCAATCTACAAACTCACTGACAAGGGTATAGCCGAGGCCGGAACGTTGGTTCCTGAAGCAGAAATTAGATTGAGGCCAAAGCTCGTGATAATCCTGGGCGTAAACCATGAACTTCAGGGAGCGGAAAAACGCGATAGGAACGTGGATGACCCTTTTTACGCTATGCTGCTTAAGCAACTTATTGGTGAGGAGGGATTAGATTTTTTCTTTGAGGAAGCCACGGGGCTCGGCCCCACAATCGCTGAGAACCTGTCGTTGGTCACGTGGGGTCAAAATCACTATTTGGATGTAGACCCGCCCCGAGATGAGCGCGAACGTTTCGGTATTCCTACGAACTCCAATGAGCCCTTTATGATCGGCTCTCCTCCCGAGGCGGCTTTTGCAAATTGGTTGTTCCACGAAATGCACGCGAAGAGAGAAGAGTTGTGGGTTCAACGAGTCAGGGAGCAAGAGTTTAAGAAGGCCCTCATGATCTGTGGGCATTCCCACACGTTCAGTGTCGCATTTCGACTTATTGCTGCGAGCTTTGAAGTGAAGGTAGCTACATACGCAAAGTGACGGCCCTACGACATTGTGATCGAGTTTAATCTGGATACATGGAGATCTTCGAAAAACATGACTCAACATCGTGAAGGACGGATGAATGAATGATACACAGCCTTTCTTTCCTGACCTTGGGCGACTGGTCCCACATTGGCCGAATTCTCTTAGTTGTTATTCCTATACTCACCGCAGCGATTAGCTCCCTCATCGCGTTCGCTCAATACCGGATAAACCGAGACAACGACCGTCGCCTCGCTCTCTTTGAAAGGCGAAAGGCTATTTATGATCGCACGATGGAGATGATCGCATCAGTCATGCAGAGGGCTAATCCTTCCCTGGATGAATGTCTGAAATTACTCAGAGACACCAGGGACCATGAGCTTTTATTCGGCCCCGAGGTCGGAGCGTTCATAGACGAGATCTACAAGAGGGCGCTAGCGCTAGAAGCACAAAATGCCATGGGGCATCATGACGTAGAGAAACGGATCGAAACGATGAACTGGTTTGCTGATCAGATGAGAGAGGCCCGGAAGGTGTTCCTTAAGTACCTGGATTTAAGGAAGCCATAAGCAGGAAATGCCCGCCGTAGGTTAACCGCCGGTAAACCGCCAGACACCACCAACAGAGCACCCCACAAAAACGAGCGTTTTACAAGGGATTTTGGTGGACGTGAGCGGGTTCGAACCGCCGACCCCCTGCTTGCAAAGCAGGTGCTCTCCCAGCTGAGCTACACGCCCCCCGTTTTGGTCATCCTGTTGATCAGTATACCAGTTACCGGAGTCTTCCGATCCGTTCACTGGTTACGTGAAAACAAGTAGCTCAAGCCGCAGCTTGTTGCAACAGGTCTTCCACTTTCGCGTCCAGATTCCTGGCAACCTCCAGCGCATTGGAGTTCCCATAGGGAGCTAAGAGGCTGGCCATCCTGTCATAGGACAGATGCACGCCATCGGAGCGCTCATCGACAAGGACTGTGACTGGTGCATAAGAGCCAGCATCCGGAACGTGCTTGGCCATTTCTTTCATGATGAGCGGATTCCCCATGACGAGGCGAATGATCCTGGGCGCGTCGCGGCCCGTTCCTTTGCGTATGATCGCGCCATGATCAAATTCCACAAACAACATCAGCCCTGTTTTTCCCAAGGATTTCTGGATTGCACTTTCCATTTCAGCGACAGACTGCGTGCGATGGGTTGATCTCCAGAATTCGGCCATATCGGGATGGCCGATCGCGTCGTTAATGGCTGCGACTACCCGATCAAACGGGTTGGAAGAGGTCAGGCTGAACCGCTCCACCTCGACTTTGCTTATCATGGATTCTACCTTTCGCCCAGCGTGGTGCTCTGAAAGTGGACGAGGCGGATCGAGTCACGCTCTTGAGCGTACGCGGCGACAAGGCGAAAATGCGCCTCAGATTCTTTTCCGTTGCGCGAGGATATCGTCCGGCTCTCGGCTGTCAGGATTGCAACCGAACCAAAGACCCGGACCACCGGGTCTTTAAGATCGATTGAGTGGAACCTCAATCCCTGTTCGCGCAGATCCTTCAGTACCGCTTGTTTGTTCAAGACCGAGCCGTCCGGCCGAACAAGCATATATTGCTCGGAGTAAATTTTCTCCAGTGCGTCGTAATCCTGCCGTTTCAGTGCTTGGTTGAAGCCCTCCGAATGAAGCTGCAACACCTGTTCTGCCGTCATTCGCCCTCCTATGAGAAATCCACGGGCAGTCGCAGTCTCGGGCTTGTGTGCCACCTCAGTCAAAAGGCTGACCGCCAAACGGCTTCACGCTGCCGTGGATCGTCCTCGAACGGCGGTTGCGGCGGCGCGAATCACGTCGAGGACGCGTTCCGGTTGCGAGAGCATCGGCACGTGGCTGCTGTCGAGCTCATAGGTGGTTGCGCCCATGCGCTTGGCCATGGCGCGCTCCAGATCGGGATGCACGGTATGGTCCTTTTTCCCAACGATGTACCAGCTCGGCTTCGACTTCCAGGCAGTTCCCCCGGCTTTCTCCCCGAACAGATCAGGTTTCGGCACGCCCTGGGTCGCCCAAACGAGCTTCTGCTCCTGCTCCGAAAGGTCTCCGCAGAAATACTTCGTGCCCTCCCGACGCAGCCAGATACGTCCATCCACGACTTCTATTTGGGAGAATACGTTGGTCGAAGGGAAGTTGGACTGCTGCGTTTGAGACGTTTCATCAGCGTCCGGAGCGAGCGCGCAGATGTAAACCAGCCCGACAACGCGATCGTCGGTTCCGGCGCCGGTGATGACGGTTCCGCCGTAGGAGTGGCCGACGAGAATAACAGGGCTGCTCACCCGTCCTATCGTAGCTTTCGTCACGGCGACGTCCTCTGCCGTTGTGTTGAGGCCGTACTGCGCCGCAATACATTCATACCCCTCCGCTTGAAGGGGAACGATCAGCTTGCTGAAGCACGAGCCATCGGCCCAGAGTCCGTGGCAGAAAACGATGCTGGGTTTGGTCTGCGTAGATTGCGCACTCATTTTTATTCTCCTTTTTCCTGACGCGCGGATCAGCTTCCGCAAGACCGCGCGTCGCTGTAGGGTAGGTTCGCGACCGCTGACCTCAGTTTGGATGGAAGATTAGCCCTCTGGGATCCATCTTTTCGAGGGCCGGCCGGTAAAAACCAGGAGCGAGGTGTAGCTTAGCTCAGGCCCCTGCAACGAGTTAGCTCGCTGACAGGCACCCCACATCAGTCGCTGTCCGCACGCGCGCTGAATTGCGACCGCGGCTCCCTAGGCTTCGTACTGGGTTTCTCGCATTGTGAATTCCTTTTGGTGTTGCAGGAGAATACCGAAAGCGAGTCCGTGCGTGATCAGCAGCAGCGGAACAACCAAAGTCGGGATGAAGTAAGTAGCTTGCAACTGCCCCGCCAAGAGCCCCGCATGATTGGCTTGGTAGAAAGCGTTCACGAGATCGGCTGAGCCCCAGAGATTGAAGAGCCATACGATGACGACGCCAGTCCCGCGTGACAGTAATAGCAGTGAAAGCAACGCGAGTGCCGCTGCAGCGATGTCCCCATAGGCCGCGGAGCGCGCGAAGGCGGAAGGCAGATCGCGCGACACGACGCCTGGTACCAGGAATGCCAATCCAAGAAAGCGGAAGCTGTGCAGAACGAGCAGAGGGCGCAACGCGTCGGTCCGTTGCCGGAGGCGGAGGGCTGGCCAGATGTATCGGGTGGCGACGATCCCCCAAGCGATGAAGCTGAACGCGATGCTGACGAAAAAGCAGAGTTGTGGCGGCATGAGCGTCTCCTTATTGGGATTCCATAATGAGATGATATTCATAATCCTATCGTCGCAAAAAAATTACTCAAAACTTTCCAGCAGATGGTCTCGCACGGTGTTCAGAATCCCTTGCCGGACGGCCGGATCTGGCATCGTGCGTGCAATGGCAATGGCCCCGACCATTGATGAAAAAATGGCAAGGAAGTTCGCGCCCCTCTCTTCCGCATTGGGTCCCGGCATGAACGGTAAGACTTCCTGGCGGAGCTTTAGTATCGCCGCGGCAATTCGTTTCTTCAGCGCTGGCCGGGTACGGGCCATGTCCGGGGCCAGGGCGGCAATCGGACAGCCTTGGTCCGGATGATCGCAGAGTTCGAGAGACAAATAGCTCCTGACCATGGCCTTCCAGCCTTCACCGGGGTATGCCTGCTTCGCCACAGTGACCAGTCTGTCGCGAAGCTCCTGAATGCTCTCCTCGATAGCCTCGGCCACAAGGTCGTCGCGGCTGCCAAAGTGCCTGTAGAAACCGCCATGCGTCAGGCCGGCAGCGTTCATCAAGGTGGTCACCGCGGGTCCGTTCAAACCTTTTGACCGTAACTGGCGGGAGGCGTTTCGAACAATTCTGCGGTGTGTCCTGGCCTTGTGATCGGGGTCGTAACGCATGTCAGCGTTAGATTACAACTATCATCCTATCGCTGTCAAGAAATCCTGTGAGGCACTCCCGCTGTCAGGGCCGGTCAGAACTCTATGTTTTGGCCGTTGGCGTGAGCTTTCGAGCAGATGCCCCAGGTGATTGGAAACGAACGAGAATGGAACGAACCCAGGTCGGTATCGGAGTCTTCTTGGCGGCTTGCAAAGCAGGTCTTACGGTCTTATCACAAAGAGCCTTCGAGAAAGACGCGCAGCTTGCCCGAGCGCGACGAGTGGCGCAGTTTGCGCAATGCCTTGGCTTCGATTTGGCGGATGCGCTCGCGGGTCACGCAAAAGACGTCACCTACCTCTTCAAGAGTGCGCTGCGTGCCATCCTCCAGGCCAAAGCGCATTTTGATGATCCTCTCCTCGCGCGGCGTGAGCGTCCTCAACATGGTCGCCGTCTGATCCTTCAGGTCCAGGCCGATGGCGGCGTCGGAGGGTGACACAGCGGCTTTGTCTTCGATGAGATCGCCCACGTGTGAACCTTCGTCTTCGCCGATAGGCGCCTCGAGGGAAATCGGATGCTGCGCGATCTTCCTGGTGGTGCGCACCTTCTCGACAGAGATTTCCATTCGCTTGGCGATCTCTTCCGCAGTTGGCTCGCGGCCAAGCTCTTGGACCAAAAGTCGCTGGGTGCGTCCCAGCTTGTTGATGGTCTCGAACATGTGCACAGGGACGCGGATGGTGCGCGCCTGATCGGCGATGGCGCGGGTGATGGCCTGGCGAATCCACCAGGTGGCATAGGTAGAGAATTTGTATCCGCGGCGCCAGTCGAACTTTTCGACCCCCTTCATGAGACCGATATTGCCCTCCTGGATCAAATCGAGGAACTGCAAGCCGTGATAGGTGTATTTCTTGGCGATGGACACAACCAAGCGAAGGTTCGCCTCCGTTAACTCCTTCTTGGCTTGTCCGGCTTCCGCCTCGGCTCGCAGGATGGTCGTGAGCGCGCGCTTAAGTGTTGCCAGCCCGACCTCGCTCGACTCGTCGATCTCTCTCACTTCCGATCGTCGCGAGCGCAGCTTTTTGCGCGCTTCGACGGTGGTGTTGGCGCGACGCGCGTCCGCACGCCCTTCCAGGCGGCGGGTTTCGCGCTCCAGCGAGTGCAGCCGCTCTACGGTTTGCCGCAGCGTGTCTGTCAGCCGCTTCTTTTCAAGCGGGTTGAAATCGATCGCCCGGACCAGCTGCGACATCGTGATGCGTGTCCGCACCAGCCGCCGCCGCGCCTTGTGCCAATTGCGCTTGTTCGATCTCGGCATGCTTTCCAGATGGGCCGCCTGCTTCAGCGCCGTATCGTAGAGTCGCGCGATCTCGTCGAGGGTGCGCAGCGTGCCGCGAACCTTCTTCTCAATGTCTTTCTCGGTCAGCTCCTCTTCGTCAA
>Ga0210398_10000613_pt1 | contig 39848 bp, 26 predicted proteins | sample IncBWC4OmetaG_FD_161047 | JGI IMG/M metagenome (GOLD analysis project Ga0210398, IMG submission 161047) | Forest soil microbial communities from Barre Woods Harvard Forest LTER site, Petersham, Massachusetts, United States - Inc-BW-C-4-O | ecosystem: Environmental > Terrestrial > Soil >... | reverse complement strand
CTCGGACCTGGCGAAGAGCACGCGTCCATCGGCGTCGACGATACCTAAATACAGCAGGCGGCCGATCGCGGTGGTGAAGGCGTCGTTGACCGTCTCGGGGGTCGGGCGGCGGACGACGAACGCCGCGACCGTGCGGGCGCTTTCGGCCGACTCGGCGAGTTGGACCGTCCAGAACTCCCGGGGCAGGTACCAGTAGCCCAGCGCCAGGAAAATCGGGACGAGTGCCACCACGACGAACAGAATGATCTTTGTGCGGAGGCGGGCGCCGCGCCGCTCCAGACCACCGTGGATCTGTAGGAACTCGATCCCTTCCAGCGTGTCCAGCTCAGGCGGGCGCGCCTCTGGAGCGTACGTCTCTGCGGCCACATCGACTGACGACAGGGCTGGCCAAGGGGATACGCCTTGCCAAGGTGAGACGGAAACGTATCGTTGACTGGTGACGACCTCGGTACCCGCCAATCAGTCGAGTTGGTCGACGGTCGCCGACCGTCTGAATGACGCGCTCCAAGGGGAGTACATCATCGAGCGCGAGTTGGGTCGTGGGGGCATGGCCGCCGTATTTCTGGCCTACGAGCCCGCCCTCGACCGGCGCGTGGCCATCAAGGTCATGTCGCCCGGGCTCATGCCCGACGCCAGCATGGTGCAGCGTTTCCAGCAGGAAGCGGTCACCGTCGCGCGTCTGAATCATCCGAACATCATCACGATTCACGCGGTGCGGCAGGTGGGCGACCTGCACTGTTTTGTGATGAAATTCGTGGTGGGACGCCCGCTGGCCGAGATTATCGGAGCGCGGGGTGCCCTGCCCATCCCGGTGGTCCGCCACATTCTCTGCGAAGTGGGCAGCGCACTGAGCTACGCGCATCGGCTGCAGATCATCCACCGTGACATCAAGCCGGCGAACATCATGATGGATGCCGCTGGCGAAGCCATGGTGACGGACTTCGGTATCGCCAAAGTCGCCGAGTCCAACGCCCACACGCAGACCGGCGCGGCGGTCGGCACGCCGCAGTACATGAGTCCCGAGCAGTGCCGCGGGACGGAGATCACGTGGGCCGCGGACCAGTATGCGTTGGGCGTCGTCGCGTACGAGATGCTGACCGGCTCCGTGCCGTTCACGGGGACGACGTTCGCCGTGATGCGCTGTCACATCGAGCAGGCGCCGGCGCCCATCACCGAGCGCCGGCCGGACTGTCCGCCGGAGCTCGATGCGGCCATCCGCCGCATGCTGGCAAAGACGCCGGCCGAGCGGTGGCCGAGCATGAACGCGGCGCTACACGCGGCCCAGGCGCGGCCGTTCGAGGACGACGATCCCGAGAGAGCCGAGCTCGCGAAATGGGCGACCGATGGTCTCGACACGACCATCATTCGGGGAGCGCCGAGCCCGATCCCGCGCGGCGGCGTGACGCAGCAAGTGGTGAGCAAGGTGGCGATCACGGCACCAGGCGAAGTCACCGTGGGCGAGGCCGTCACGCTCAGGCTCACCGCGTGGAGCCCGCGCGGCGCCGAGGTGCCAGCCGTTGCGGTGAGCTGGAGCTCAGACGCGCCAGAGATCGTGCGGGTGGACGAGAAGACCGGGCGGGCGACGGCAGTGGCCCCGGGCGCCGCCATCGTGCGGGCAGCCATCGGCGATGCTCGGGCGGCGATTTCGCTTGCGGTCTCGCGGCCGATCCCCGCGACTATGCCCGCTGGTTCGGCGGTCTCACCGCCCACTCCGCCACCGCCTCAGGCGCCGGTCACCGCTACGCGGCGACGGCGCAACGGGTTGTGGGTTGTCGCGGGGATCGTCGTGGCAATCGCGGTGGGCGCCGGGGTCGGCATCGCGCTATGGGCACCGCTGACGCCGGCGGCAGACGCACCGCCGCAGGAGCCGCAAACCGTATTTGTCGCCGCCGCGAAGGGCGTGAGGTTCATTGACATCACTGGCGCCGAGCCACTGCAGGTTGGCCAGACGTCGCGACTGCATGGTATCGCGTCCGATGCGAATCACCGCCCGGTGTCGAGCGCGCCGATCGTCTGGAGCAGTGATGACCCGGCGATTGCGACGGTTGACGCCAAGACTGGTGCGGTGACCGCGGTCGCGGCTGGAACGGCGCACGTGCGCGCGACCGCGGCGGGGCGTGAGGCGACCGTCAGCCTCACCGTGCACTGACCGCGAGCTACCTACCGGAGTAGCGTCAGCGACTTGATCTGCCACACGCCGCCTTGCTTGGCGAGCGCGGCGTGGTAGCGGAACGACGGGCTGCTCTTCCCCTGAGCCGGGGTCGAGAACGTGAGCTGGTAGGCGAACTCCGTGTCTCCGGCATCGCCGAGCACCGACGCGTTCGGCGGCGTGGTGATCGGCGCCGAGAAGTCGGTTGCGTTCGCCGTCAGCGCGCGCAGGCCAGTCTCCAGCGCGCCGGGCATCGTCGGATAGAGCTGCTTCATCCGGTTGATGTTCTTGTCATTCAATGCGTAGACGTAGTCCTTCACCACCTGGTTCGCGTGGCCTACCTCGGCCGCCAGGTCGACCACAGGCGCCGCGGCCGGCGCCGGAGTGATGGGAGCGGGCTGCTGCACCACCTGCTGCTGCACCACCTGCTGCTGCGGCTGCGGCTGGGGCGCGGGCTGGATTGGCGCCGGCGGAGGCGTGGTGGCGACGACCGGCGCGGGACGTGTCGGCGTCGGTTTCTCTTTTGCCGGCTGCTTCTTCGGCGCGGATTTCGATGGGGTACTCGGCGCCACAGTCGCCTGTGGCGGTGTGGCGGCGGCTTGCGTGTCCGGCGTCGGTTGCGCAGCTGACGGAGTCTGCGATGCGGCGGATAGCGACGGCGACGATTGCGACGGCGACGGACTGGACGACTGCGACGTACTGGGCGCCGAAGCCTGCGCTACAGTGTTCGGTGCCGGCGCGGGTTTCGACAGCGTGCGCCACGCGATGACGCCGCCTACAGCGATCACAACGGCTGCCGCGATGCCGCCCCACATCAGATAATTTGGCTGCGCTTTCCGCTGGGCCTTTCGTTTCGTCGTAGCGGCGCGCGCGGTCGCGTGGATGACCTTCGTCGCGCCAGCCTTGTTCATGACGATGGTCGCCTTCGAGTGAATCGGCGTCTTCGGCCGCGTGCCACGGCGGTCGTCCTCGTCGATGCATTCGTCGAGCGCTTCGCTCAGCTCCGCCGCGTGCTGGAAGCGGTCGTCAACCCTGCGTGATAAGAGGCGCGTGATGACGCCTTCGAGATTCTTTGGGCAGTCGGGCGAGAGCGTTCGGACCTTAGCCGCCTCTTCGGTCAGGCGCCGGTGGAGCACGATCTCGCCGGTCGGGCCGGAGAACGGCGACTGGCCGGTCAGCATCTCGAACAGCATGCATCCGAGGCTGTACAGATCGCTGCGTCCGTCGAGCTTGTCCCCGGCGATCTGCTCGGGGCTCATGTACGCCGGCGTGCCGAGCACGAACCCCGTGCGCGTCATCTGCGTCCGGCCGTCGGCCATGGCTTTCGCAATGCCAAAGTCGACGACTTTGACGCGTTCCGTACCGTCTTTGGCCCGAACGATCATGACGTTGTCGGGCTTCAAGTCGCGGTGGACGATGCCGAGCTCGTGGGCCGCCGACAACGCGTCGGCGACCTGCTTGCCGATCGTCGCGACCCGCCCTGATGGCATCACGCGCTCGCGCGCCAACATTGACGCCAGGGACGGCCCGTCCACGAACTCCATGGCGAGATAGACGAGCCCCTCGGGCGTCTCGCCGAAATCGTAGATCGCGGCAACGTTCGGGTGCGCGATGCGGCTCGCGTTTTCGGCCTCGGCGCCGAACCGACGCACCGCATCGGCGTCGGTCGCCAGCTGCGGGCGCATGACCTTGAGCGCACACATGCGCCGCATCTTCACCTGTTCGGCGAGATAGACCTGTCCCATCCCGCCCTCGCCGAGTGCCTTTACGACGTGATAGCGTTCGGCGATGATCTCGCCGATGATGCCGGTGCCGCCGGTCTTGGAGCGGAGCGGCGAGCCGTCGGTCGGGCAGAAGCGCTGGTCCGACGGATACTCGGCGCCGCACTGCGCACAGACGCGCGTCGTCTTCGCCGGCGTCGCGACGCTCACCGTCGGTTTCGATCGCCGGGTCGCGCCCGTCATGTCCGGCGTCCGCGGCGCCGCTGGCGGCGTCGGCAGCATGGGGGCGCGTGTCGGGTCGACTGGCGTGGCCGCGAGCTTGTATGGCTCGGCCGTCTCTCCCGTCGTCATCAGGCGGAGCGCGACCAGGCCGTCGCCCTCGCGGGCGAAATAGATCGAGCCGCCGCCCGGGCGAGGCATCGAGCCCAGAAGGGCCGAGTACACCTGTGCCAACCGGCGGACCACGGCGGGATCGTCGGGAGTTCCGACGACTTCGCCGCCACAGACGCCGCAGCGGGCCGCCCAGGTCGCGAGCGGCGCCTGGCAGGCGTCGCAGGTGATCCCGAGCGTCGGGACGCGGTCGTCGAGCTCATTGGCCTCGGCGAGGGTGTAACGGTCCTCGCCGATCGTACTCATGGGGTCCCGTTCCAGGAGCAGGACCGAGAGGGCGCGGTCCGACTTCTGGCGGACGAGATAGGCCATCACGCTTCTCGCGCTCGGGCCTAGCTCGCCGAGGGTCTCGTAGTTCGTCGCGGACGCTTCGCGTACCGCGTCCAGTAAATGGGCGCGGGTATCTGGGGCGACGGGCGAAGCGACGCGGGTAGTGTTCAATGAGGCCCAGTTCAAAAGCTTCGTTCGAGACCAACGGTCCAAATAATATTTGCTTTGACGCCGCGATCCTGGATCGGGAAGATCACGTTGCCCAACACGGTGAAGCCCTTCCCGAACCCGATCTTGAGTCCGGTCGATCCATCGATGTTGTCGTCCCGTTGGTTCGGAAACGTGGTTCGCTGCACGACGCTCCCATCGATATACGACGCGGGCCCCGGCAAGGGCACGTTTGGGCCGACCTCCCACCGTCCAATAATTTCACCGGCAAATGTCACCGGGGGGGCCAGTCGGGCATCCAGTCCGACCGTGGTCAGCGCGGCGCCCGTTTCAGTAGTCGCATTCTGATACTCATACCCGACATTGACATGGGGCTCGATGAAGGCAAGGCGGGTCGAGGCGATCAACAGGGCGCGCCAGGAGATCGTGCCGGTCCCGAGGAGGTTGTTTTGGTCGCCCGTCGGGAGCCGCAGGTCGGCCAGGAGCCCGATGCCCGTCGTCGCCGTCTGGAGGAGGTTCGCCTTGAGGCGAACGGACATGTCGCCGACCCCTGTCACATTTCCGCCCGAGTGCGTCGTGTCCACGAGCTTAGGGTTGAGCGGATTGCCCGACCAGTAGTGGTCGGCGGGGCCAGGCTCATTATGCATGATCGTGCCGATGCTCGTCCCGTTGAACGTCAAGTGTACCAACGGCACGGCCACGGAGATGTCGACGTGATTCGCCAGGCCGTACGTGACGTACGCCGAGTACGCGAGCATCGACAACGACATGTCCGTCTGGATGTTGATGTAATCGTACTCGAAGGTCGGGCTGCCGAGCTTGCCGCCGTTCTGGGGATCGATGTTCTGGTGGGTCAGGTTCAACGAGATGTCGTTCAGCGGCACGCCGCGAATCGACGCGAAGCTCAAGCTGGTCGCGTTGACGCCGACGACGAGATGGCCACGGCCGAGCGTCTGCGCGCGTTCGCCGAAGATCGGTCCGGTCGATCCCGCGGAGACGATCGGGACGCCGTTCGCATCGAATGAGAACACGGCGCCGGATGACGTGCCCCCGATCGGGAGGTTGCCGATCGTGGTCGTGACCGCGTTCTCCAGGAAGTTGATCAACTCCGTTCCGCTGGTCGCGGCATCGGGATTGAAGTGCGTCCCGTGCGGACCAGCGCTGGTATCGATGCAGATCAAGTTCGCGCAGGTGCCGAAGTGGAACAGGTTGCGGATATCCGTCTTCATGTTCGGCGTCTGGCCGAATGCCGGCGCCGCCAGGCAGGCGCCGACCAGGACGAGACCAACGTACCGGCGCGTCATTGAGCGGCTCCTTGTTGAATCCAGGTCGCGACCAGATGCTCCTGCACGGACGTGAGGCAACCGGCGCCATTGAGTCCGTTTTCCGGACATCCCACCGGCATGTTCTCATTAAACGCTATGTGGGCTGTCGTTTGCGCCGACAATTGGACCCAGAGCCAACTGGTCGTCGAGTCGCTCGGGTTGACGCGATACGGGAAGCCCGTGGCGGTCACGTTCGGCGCAACGCTGACCAGGTTCGTGTAACTGGACGTGGCCGACGAGAGGTCGACGCCGCCGGAAGGCGACCCACCTGAGTGACAGCCGGTACAATTGGACTGGAAGAGAGCCTGCACGTCGTTTGTGAGCGTGGCCTGTCGCTCGAATGTCACGGTCACGTTCTGCGACGTGACACCCGGCAACGAGGAGGCGATGGTGACGGTTGCCTGATACGTCCCAGGGATGATCGACCCAGTTGTCACACTCAACGTCAACGGCGTCGACGACGGCGACGCCGGAGCCGACGTGGCGAGCGTGGCGGCGAGCCATCCCGTGGTGCTCCCGGTGTAGTTCACCGTCGCGGTGAGCCCCGTGAGCGATCCGCCACCCGTGTTTGACACCGCAATCTGCTGATTCGCGGGATCGACGTTCGCCTGCTGCGAGAGGAAGTTGGCGCTCGTGCCTGCCAGATGGATCACCGGTGCCGCCGTGACCGTGTACGTGACGGTGATATTCTGCGGCGAGTTGCTGGCGCCCGCGGCGGTGACGGCCACGGTGGCCTGATAGGTTCCCACTCCGAGCACGCTGGACGGTTGCAGCGTGAGTGTGGCCGGCGCGGTCGTGCTGCCGAGCACCGCGGTCAGCCAACCGGATCCCGAGGTGTAGGTGATAGGCGCGGTCAACCCGGACAACGTTCCGCCGCCGCCGTTCGTGATCGTGATCTGTTGGCTCGACGGGACCGACCCACCGCTCGTCGCGTTGAATGAGGCCGAGGTGCCCGAGAGGCTGATCGCGGGCGGCACGGGCGCCGCGGACACCGTGTAGGTGACGGTGACGTTCAGCGGCGTCACGCCGTTCGTCGTCGAGGTGATCGGTACCGTCGCCGAGTAGTTGCCGACCGCGAGGGCCGTCGATGTCGCCGTGAGCGTCAGCGTCGAAGGGGTCGTCGCGGACGTGACGCTCGCGGCGAGCCAACCCGAGGCGCCGGCCGAGTACGCGATGGTCCCTGGCGCGATCCCGTTGATCGTCCCACCGCCGCTATTCGTGATCGAGACCGTTTGTGTGCCGGGCAGGGCGGCATTCGCTTGCGCGGCGATCGGCACGCTGCTCCGCGAGAGCACCAGCACAGAGGCCGGATCGACGACGTAGGTGACGGTGACGGTTCGCGGCGAGTTCGTCGCCTGGGGAGACGAGATAGGGACGGTGGCCGAGTAGGTCCCGGCCGGCAGGACCGTCGTCGAGGGCTGGAGGGTCAGCGTCGCGGGCGCGGCGGCGCTCGCGGGGAGCGTCGCCGTGAGCCAACCGGACGCGCCGGTGCTATAGGTCACGAGTCCGACGGTGAGGTTCTGGAGCGGCCCACTCCCGGTGTTGGCGACACCGACCGTTTGCGGGGGTGGCGGCGACGCACCCGCCGGTGCTTCGAACGTCACGCCGGTCGTCGAGAGCCCGATCTGCGGTGGTTGGGAGACGGTGATCGTCGCGAAGGCGTTGCTCGCGCCCGAGGAGGCATTGATCGTCACCTGCCCGGCAGCGATGCCGTACACCATGCCGTTGACGACATTGGCGATGTTGCTGTCGCTCGAGCTCCACGTGACGAACGCCGGCGCGTTCACGGCGGCGATCTGTTCGGAATCCCCGACGAATACATTCGACGAGTCCGGGTTGATCGTCATGTGACCCGGGGTCGTCGAGTTCTTGTCGCTACTGCAGGCGGCAAGTCCTACGGCCGCGCATACCAGGAGTACTGCGCGCACGAGAGATCTCCGGTGGCTGAACCGCGAGCAAGATCGTACTATCTGTCCACTTCGGCTAGCTAGACGATCGAAATCAGCCGACCAAAACCGTCGGGCATCCGAGAACGATGGCCCCGCCGTGAGCGGTGAGACTGCCCATTTGGGCGGCCGGCATACCGCCAATAAGAACGGTAAACGCCCCCATCGCGATGACATCCGGCGGTCCCACGCAGACCGCCATATCGCCGACGCGAGCCGCCGGCAGACCGCCGATGAGCACCGTCGGACAACCGGGGCCGACGACGGGACCACCGACGTGCGGGATGATCCCCGTCACCATTGCACATACGTGCATGTCCGTGAGGCGAGCAGCGGGCAGTCCCATTTAGGCCTTCCTCCAGGCGCCAGCCTGATCACCGATGTGAAGCGCTTGCTCGACATAGCGCCGGAACCGCTCCGGCGCGGTCTTGGGATCGGTGCCAATCGATGCCAGCGCCACGGCGCCGAACACCGCTTTGGCCGTGAGGAACGGGCCGGGTGGCACCTCGGGTTGTCCCGGCACCGAGAGGCTGCCGCCGCTCAAGAACGCGGCCAGGCCAGCGCATCCGGCGGCGGTACTGAGCGTCGCCTTCTGCGCCGCGGCCATCGCCGCGCGGCGCTGCTCATCGCCCGGGTGTCGTACCCACACATCCGTCGCGTCGAGCGAGGCCTTTACCTCGGCCGGCGGCGCATCCCCAGCGGCTTCGCGCGCGCACAGCAACGCCCACCAGACGGCTTCGCGTTTCGGGAGCGCGTGCGCCACGAAACGAACCGCATCTTGAAACAATTCGGCGTTCACGAGCGCGGTGGCGAACTCGCGGCCGCCATGCTCCGGGTGCAGCACCGCGAGCGCATCGCCATTCAGCTCGGCAGCCTTCGCCACCTCTCCTGGGGCCGGAGTCATATCAGCCGATCATCGTGATGGCGCCGGAAATCTGCGTCATCGCGCTCCCGGACACCTGCGTCATGAGACCCGAGACCTGCGTCTGCACCTGGCCACTGATGGATACCATCATCCCCGAGATGGTCACGCCGGTCATGTCGATCTTGATGCTGTTCGGGCCGACCTTGAGCTCGATGCCTTGCAGCGCCTCGATCGTCACCTGCCCGAGATCGGCCTTGATCGACACGTTGCCCATCGACGCTTCGAGCTCGTAATTGCCCATATCCAGCTTGGTCGACACGTTGCCGCGCGTGAGCGACGTGCTCATGTCGCCCTGACCGAGATCGATGTCGTAGCCGCCCATCTCGAGATCGAGACTGCAATCGCCCTGGCCGAGCGTCGTCTTCTGCGACCCCTGATCGATGTCGATCTCCTGATCGCCCTTCTGGATCTCCAGGACGTACTTCCCTTCCTTCAGCAGCTCGTTGTAGTCGCCCTTGTCGATGATCTTCGTTTCCGCGTTGCCGATGTACTCGGTGCGGTTGTTCTCGACTGTGATTCTGAGATCCTTTTGGGCATGCAAGTGAATCTCCTCGCTGCCCATTTTGTCCTCGAACCGGAGCTCGTTGTAGTCCGAGGTGCCGCCGCCTTCGGTGCTGCGCGATTTGATGCCGCTCTGCGATTTGTTCGCGGGCAAATCATACGGCGGCATCATGTCGGGGTTGTAGACGCTCCCGACGATGATCGGCCGGTCCGGATTGCCCTCCTCGAACGCGACGACGACTTCCTGGCCGATGCGGGGAATGTGGATGATCCCCCAGTTCTTCCCGGCCCACGACGTCGACACGCGCACAAAGGGCGAGCTGCCTGGGTCGCCCTTGTTGGTCCGCTCCCAGAAGAACTGGACCTGCACGCGGCCGTACTTGTCGACGTTGATCTCGCTGCCGGACGGGCCGACCACGAGTGCGGTTTGCGTGCCGCAGATCACGGGGCGCGGCGTGCGTAAGTCCGGGCGGAAGACGGTTTCCTTGGCGAGCGCCCGGAAATCGTTCTGGTAGGTCGCGGTCTGATCGGCCGCCGCGGCTGCCCCATAGTAGCCAAGCAGTTGGGCCGTGTGACGCACCTTCACGAGGTTGAAACCGCCGTTGAGATCGCTGCGGAAGTAGTCCGACAGCGTGAACTGGTATCCCGCCGTGAACCCCATGCACGAGCTCACACCTGTGACCTCCTGCTGGAACGCTTCGGCGGCATCGAGCTGCGCTCGCGCGTATCGGTCGCCCGTGTCCTGATCGGTGAAGCCACCCGGATAGTCGTATATCTCCTCGGGACCGCTGGAGGACACCGTTGCGGTGAGCGCCTTCTGGCCGTCGAGGTAGTTGTAGTCGTACAGCGTGACCGTGCCCGGTAGGACGTGCTGATCCCACTGTATGGAGCCGACGCTCTGCTGGTACTGGGTGCTCCCGGCGACCTGTTCGCTGGCGCTGATCGTCGAGGTTCCCGGCACCGGCTGAAACGCGCTGTTGCCATCAGCCATGACGAGCGTGTGCTTCGAGTCCGTGTGCTGAAAGAAGTAGAATATGCCTTCTTCCTCGAGCAGGCGACTCACGAATGCCAGATCGGTTTCCCGATACTGCACGCAGTACTCACGCGGCGCATAGGTGCCCGTGGTCTGCAGCGTAAAATCCGTCCAGTTGTTGCGCTTGAAGACATCCTCGACGATGTCCGGCACCGACTTGTTCTCGTAGACCCGGCAATCGGCGGCCAGCGAGAGGAACCAGAACCACGGGACGATCTCGACCCGATACGCGTACAGGCCGCTGAAGGCGCTGTCCATCTCGATGAACCGGCGGACGAGGCCATTGATGTACCGCGTCTGACCGCTGCCCATGTCGAGCTCGATCGTGAGCGACTTCCGCAGCATCTGGCTCGCTACGATCGTCTCCTTTTCCGAGAGCATGTCGACCGTGAACAGGAACGGCGTCGACACAGCCTCTTCACCGGACATCCCGCTGAAGAGGAGCGTATCGCCGCCCAGCGGCGAGACGACTTTATAGGGGCCGGTCTGTGTATAGGTCGACATATCTCAAAAGGCGCTCAGGCCGGGAGTGGCGCGAGCCCGCGATCATCGGGCGCACGCTCGGGGTGGTAGGTGAACGCCCCATCGCTTCCGATGCCGACTCGCACCGCCGTCAGGCGCGTCCCGCTGACCATTGCCTCGAGCAAAATGCGCGAGACCTCGGGCAGCAAGCCGTTCGTGAGGATATTGTCGACGTTGCGGGCGCCGCTCTCGACTTCCGTGCAGCGGCTCGCCACGGTCGAGACGAGGTCGTCGCCATAGACCAGCGCGACCCGATGGACCTCGGCCAGGCGACGCTCGATTTTGCCCAGCTTCAGGCGAATAATCCGAGCCAGGGCTTCGTCGCGAATGGGGAAGTACGGCACGATGACCATGCGGCCCAAGAACGCCGGCTTGAACACTTTGTCCAATTCCGGCTTCAAGGCCTTCACTAGACCATCCATCCCAGGCATGGTCTCGGGATCCGCACAGAGCTTCATGATCGTTTCCGTACCGGCGTTCGTGGTGAGGACTATGATGTTGTTCCTGAAGTCTATGAGTCGGCCCTCACCATCCTCCATCTGGCCCTTGTCAAACACCTGGAAAAAGAGCTCGAGCACGTCCGGGTGGGCCTTTTCGACCTCGTCCAGGAGGACAACGGAGTACGGCCGCCGCCTCACCGCCTCCGTCAGCACTCCGCCCTCGCCATAGCCGACATACCCCGGGGGGGATCCCTTGAGGGTCGAGACCGTATGGGCTTCTTGGAACTCCGACATGTTGATCGTGATCAAGTTGCGCTCGCCGCCGTACAACAAGTCCGATAGGGCGAGGGCCGTCTCCGTTTTGCCGACGCCGGAGGGGCCGACGAGCATGAACACGCCAACCGGCTTGTTGGGATCTTCGATCCCGGCCTTCGACGTCCGAACGCGTTTGGCCATCACCTCGAGCGCGTGCGTCTGGCCGATCACGCGGCTTCCCAGTTGGCCCTCGAGACTGAGCGCGGCCGCGACGTCATCGCGTAGCATCTTGCCCACGGGGATGCCGGTCCAGCCGGAGATCACGTCGCCAACGATGCCGGCATCGACGCAGACGCGAACCAAGGGTGACTCGCCCTGCAGCTTGTCCAACTCCGCGTTGAGCGTTGCCAGCTCCTTGCGGTCATTGCCATCGGCTTTCGCCGCGCCGGCCTTCTCGAGGCGTTCGCGCACGACGAGCAATTTCTTGACGAGGTCGAGCTCCTGCTTCCAGCGCGTCGTCGCAGCTTCCTTTTGTTTTTCGAGATCCGTTCGGCGCGCCGCGATCGACGCGAGGCGCTCGGCCACATCTGCTCCGGTCGCGGCTTCGCGCTCGAGGATTCTGGCTTGGACGGCGAGATCGTCGAGTTGCCGGCCGATGTCTTCTACGGCCGCGGGCGTTGCGCTCTGCTCTAACGCCAGACGGGCGCAGGCCGTGTCCAGAACGCTGACGGCCTTGTCCGGGAGCTGGCGGTCCGGCAGGTAGCGATGGGAGAGCCTCACGGCGGCATCGAGGCCTTCATCCAGGATCCGGACCCGATGGTGTTTTTCCAGGGCCGGGCCGACGCCGCGCATCATCAACTTGCAGACATCTTCTGTCGGCTCATCGACTTTTACGACTTGAAAGCGACGGGACAACGCCGGGTCTTTCTCGAAATATTTTTTGTACTCTGACCACGTCGTCGCGCCGATCGTGCGCAGCTCGCCACGGGCCAAGGCGGGCTTCAATAGATTGGCCGCGTCGTTTTGACCCGCTTGGCCACCCGCGCCGATCATCGTATGGGCTTCGTCGATGAACAGAATGATCGGGGATTCTGAATTCTTCACTTCTTCTATGAGACCTTTCAGGCGATTCTCGAATTCGCCTTTCACTCCCGCTCCCGCTTGGAGGAGCGCCAGGTCCAAGGTGCGTAGCGTCACACCCTTGAGCGGCGGCGGCACATCGCCGGAGGCAATGCGGACGGCGAAGCCCTCGACGACGGCCGTTTTGCCAACGCCCGCTTCGCCAACCAGAATCGGGTTGTTTTGGCGACGGCGTGTGAGAATGTCGACGACCTGGCGGACTTCGGTGTCGCGGCCGAGGACGGGATCGATGGTGCCCGACTTGGCCTTGGCCGTTAGATCGACGGTGAACTGGTCGAGATTCGGGCTTTGGCCGCCGCCTCCCCTGCGCTCGGCGCCTTCGGCGCCCGCGCTTGGACCATCCGCCGCGGCGGGACCACTATCTTCGGCCGATGTAGCCAGGATATCCGAGAATTTATTTTGGAGATCACTCGCATTGATCTTCGTCAGCTCGCGGCTGATGTCACGGGCCTGACGCGAGAGCTCGTCCGACGCGGCGATCGCCAGGATCGTGTGACCCGTGCGCACCTTGGTCGCGCCGAAGTCGATCGAGCCGAGCGTCCAGCCTTCCGTGAAGGCTTTGACGAGCGATGGGCTCAGGTTCGGCGTGCGGGCGTTGCCGGATTTCAGCTTGTCGAGCCCCGCGGCGAGGTCCTTGGCGAGCTTCGAGCGATCGATCTCGTAGTGCTTCGCGATCGCCACGAAGTCGCCGTCGCTCTTGTCGAGGAGCTTGAGCAGGTAGTGCTCGATCTCGACGTCATAGTGGGTGCGCGAAAGACAGAGCCCGGCGGCGGCTTCGAGACCGCCTTTCGTGGCGGGATTGAGCTTGCCGATGAGGGCTCGCAAATCGACAGTCATGCGGCCTCCTGTGCCTCGGAGAGAGTGAGCAGCGTGTCGTCGGGATCGCGGGTCAGTGGAGCAGTGCCGAGCCACGTCGTCCAGCCAAGCGGCAGAGCGGCGTCGTCGGCCTGCCCCAGCGCGCAAGGCTGCACCTCGTCGCGCGCGAGAACGAGTCGGACATCGACATCGAGCTGGTCGCCGACGAAGAACTTCGCCAGCGCAAGGAGCGTATGCCATCCGCTGCCGGTCGGCAGCAGATCGTCGTACTGACGGCGAGTGAGCGGGCCGATCCGCAGGCGAACGCGGGCTTGGGCATCCCAGACCTCGTCGCCCACGACCGCGGCGCCCAGCGTGCCCGCCTCGTCTTCGTCGCCCAGAACACAGTACGCCGTCTCTTCCAGGCGATACCAGCCGCCGACGAATTGCTCGACTTCGACCGGAACGCCGAAATGGTCGGCGATCAAGCCCTCGAGCGCCGCGGCCGGTCGGGTATGCGGCGCTAACGCGCCCGCATAGTACAACAGCGTCTCGTCATTGAGCGGCAGGCGCCCGCGCAGGCCCTCGGTCCCCAAACCGAGAACATCCAACAAATGGCGGGTGAGGCCATCGCTGCGACCTTGTTCATAGGCGATCGTGAAGCGGTTCTTCTCCCACGCTTTGTAGAACAGCGAGATCATGCGATGGTTGAAGATGTCCAGGAAATCACGAAGCGCGGTGTCACGCGAGCGCGCGCGCTCGGCGACCAACTCGGCGTACATGAGGGGCATCACACCGAGGGGGCCGGTAAGGCCCATGAAGTTCACCGTGAGCTTCGGCGGTTTCGCGACCGGGTCGAACGCCTGGATCTCGCCCGCCGGGAACCCGACCTCGGGATTTGCGGAGAACCGCACGGCCTCTTGGGTCGGATCGCCGAATTCCCCGATCGGCGTCCGCTGGGGCGAATGCGCCATCAGTACGCGTACGGCCTGGAAGAACTCGAAGGCCCACGGCTCGTTGACGAGGTCTTCGATCATAAGAGGCTCTTCCAGCCGGAGCGCGGCGGCCAGGCGCGGATGACTTCGTGCCGTTGGCGGCTTTTCGCGGTCAATGCACAGAAGCTGTTCATCGACGCGTAGAGGCCCAGAAATCGCTCGAGCACGGTGGCGAGCAAGTAGACGCCGCTGCCCGCGAATTGGTCCTCGTCGAACTCGACCTCGACGCGACGTCCGCGCGCGAAGCTCAGGCCGTGCTCGGACGCCACGCGCGAGTACGCCGTCGCGCCGCGCACCGAGAGGACGCCTTGGATCTGCTTCTCCATCGCCGCATTGTCGCCGGCGTTGTGCAGCCGCAGCAATTCGCGGAGCGCGTCGACTCCCTCGTCGGTCAGCGAGAGATAGTTGAGCGACAGCATCGACACGAGCCGCCACAGGAGCTGGCGGCCGAGGCCGGGCTGGATCGCGGGGGTGGGCTTGATGAGGCAGACGATACGGCGAATCGGGCCGCCGCCGCGCATCTCGAAGTCGCCCCCCGCGCTCTCGTCGCCGAACGGCAACCGCGACGGCAGGTCGGCATTGAAGCAGGTGAGGCGCGCGGAGATCGCGTCGACCGACGGCGTGGCGATCTCTCCCGACAGATCGGCGAACGACAGGAAGACGTCGGTGCCGTTGTCGGGACGCCAGACGCTCGGGCGTCGCGTGGCGCGCCAGAAGCGAGGCGCGGCGGTATCCGTTCCATGGCGGTGCGAGTAGAACGGCTGGAACCGAACGGGCTCGCCTCCGCCCGGCGTCAATCCCAGGACTTCCTCGACGGAGAAGATTTCGGTGGTCTGCCGCCGGCGCGCGTCGGGGTCGATCTCGTACTCGGCGCGGCGACCCGTGAGCTGAATCGGCTCCGAGACTAAAGGGAACAAGTTGACGACAGGAGCGCAGCCGAGCTTGAGACTCTTGTCGGAAACGCCGGCTTCGAGCATCGGCCGGCGGTCGGCGCGCTCGAACGGCGAGATCATGATCACGACTTCTACGCGATCGCCAAAACCCGCGGCGCGGACGGCGTCGAATCCAGCGAGGTCGAAGAAGAGGAATTTCTCGGGGAACGTGAAATACTCTTGCAACAGCTGATAGCCGCCGAACGCCCGGCGAGGCGCCGGCAACATCGCCTCATCCGGGTCGAATCCGGCCGGGGACAAAGTCGACGCCGGGAGCGTGATGGTGCGCTTGTCTCCGCCTGGCCTCGGGTCCCTGAAGAGCACACGGAGGACGTTGTTCGATAGGAGCTCGTACAGGGTGTACACGAAGCTCCGCTCGCCATCGAGGTGCAGCCGCAGCGTGTCGAGCGAGAGCTTGGCGAACTGGATATCGGGCAAGCAACGCAACTCGAATCGCAGGGCGGCGACGGCGTCAGGGGCGCGGACCGCGGGTTGCAATCGATCCGGGGTCGTCCACTTGGCATTCGCGATGTTGAGCGGCCACACGGTTGTGGAGCCCACAGTACGGAAACGGCACTGCGTGCGGGCGACCGACCGACTCAGCAACTGTGTTTCTTTGGCGATCGGGAATCCTGTCGAGAGCTTCCCCTTCTCCGGATCCAGCTGAAACTGCACGAGCGACATCGACGGAATCGGCCGCACGAAGTGCGGATACAGCACGTCGAGCAGCGCTTCGCTGACCTCCGGAAAGTCGTCGTCGACTTTGAGGTGGACCCGGGCGGCGAGAAACGCGAAGGCTTCCAGCAGTCGCTCGACGTGCGGATCCTCGCACTTCGCGGGCTCGAGCTGCAGCCGGGCCGCGATCTTCGGATACGTCGAGGCAAACTCCGCCCCCATTCGACGAAGAAACGCGAGCTCGCGCTCGTAGTAGAGCAGGAGATCTTCACGCACCGCCGTCACTCCGGACGTGATAGTCGCCGGTCGACACCTCGAGCACGGTGTCGAACACGACGTGCTCGGGCTCCGGATCGATGCGCAGCATTCCCTCGACGACGAATCGCAGCTCGCGAACCGGCCCACCTCCCGCGGCCTTCTCGGCGGCGGCAATCGACACTTTCACGTTGGCGAGCCTCGGCTCGAACGTGCTCACGGCGCGCTCGACTTCCTTCACCAACTTGGCCTGCTGGTCCAAGTTCTCGCGCGAGAGGGACGAGATGTCCGAGATGCCGTAGACGAGCAAGGAGGCGTCGAGATTGTCGCACCCCGGCGGCACCTCGACCAGCGGCTTGCGGGTGTTCAGCAGCCACTCGAGGTCGCGGCACAGCGTCGCCTTCAACTGCCGCACGGACTGGCCCCACGTGCTCGGCGGATCCACCGGCGATCCGCGGTCCAAGTCGATCAACCGGTCGAGGAGCGACTGGCGGATCACGCGATCGCTGTCGGATTTCACGGGGCTCATGGACTTAAGGCTTCGCGAACGCGATCGCCTGGCGCGCGTCGAGCTTACAGATCCGGAGATACAGGGTTTGCTTCGCATTGGCGTCGCCGCCGAGCTTGTCGAGACAGCGCCAGAGCAGCACGAGGGGCTGCGCCACGAGCTCGCCCGCTTCCCACTCCTCGAGTTTGTGGCTTTCGATCTCGGCCATGAGCTGCTCGAGGATCGGCTTGGCCACGGTCTCGAGGCCCGCATCGACCATCACGCGCGCGATCTGCGCCTGGCGCATCCAACGCGCGCGGCGGCTTGTTTCGCGATCGATCTCGCGCATCAGGATATCGATCGCTTTCGCCGGCCGGCCCGCTTGGATTTCGACTCGTACTCTCTCGTCTATGTATGACGCCGGCACCGCTGGCGCGGTGCTCGGCGCGTCGGCGGCGGCGCCGTTCTCGCTGGTCGCCATGGGACCGAGCTCCTGGAGCCAGGAGCGAGTGTCCGCATTCGCCGCGGGGAGGTCGTCCATTAACGACATCGACGGCAGATCCGGGATGTCAGCCAAGAGCGAACGCAACGCACCCCGGATGGCGCCCGCTGGCGCATCGTACGTCGAGCCGAGTCCCGCGCATGCCGTCAGCGTGTAGCGCTGGAGGTCGAGCCATCCGCGTCCGGCGGGCGTGCCCATCACCTGCTCGGCGGCGTCGAGGAGCTGATCCCAGGCGCCGTCGATCATGAGCGTCTTGAGCTTGACGCGCATGTCGCCGTTCGGCGCTTCGAGGAGCTTGGGGTTCGGTGTCCGGCCACTGGCGCGAACCTCGCCCCATCGCAGGCCGCGGAGCAGGAGATACGAGGCGGGGTTGCTCGGGCTGTTTTTGCGGAGCCACCGGGCCGCGCTCACGACGCGCATCGTCGCATCGTTGATGTCGGTCGGCTCGGCCGACATCACGCGCGGCGCACCCTCCGCTGGGGCAGGCGCGCCTGATGCGACGGCAGCGGCGGCCGCTTCGGCGGCGACGACTTCTGGTGGGTCCGGGTCTGCGAGGAGCTTCTTTTCGAGTAACTGCGAGGCGAGATGATGGACCGCTTCGAGCGCCGATTGGAGCTTGCCGAAGCTCGGGGCATCGTCTCCGAACTTCTCGTTGCCTTGCGCATCGAGCGCCGCGAGAGACGCTTGTGATTTACCCAGTGCGGCGACGAGTTGTTTGTACCACGCTTTCGGCGTTCCCTCGAACGATTTGTCGAATTCCTCGGGAGGGACTTTGCCGCCGTCGATCTCCTTCTGGCGCGCGGCCTTCTTGGTGTTGTCGCTACTGACAGCCGACTCGTAGCCGAGCTGGCGCGAGAGCGTGTAGGTAATGAAGTCGTGTCCGGCCCGATTGAGCGGGACGGCTTTGACGCTCGGCTCGAGGCCCGCGCCGATCCAGTTCAGCGGCCGAACCCGCAAGCCCAAATCGCCTTCATCGATCAGCGGGAAGACGCCATCCCAGTATTTGTCGATGAGGCCGCGCACGAGATCGAGGCCGTAGGCGAGTCCCGCGAATCCCTCGCGACGGGTAAGCGCCTCCGTGAGCCAGGCCGCGATCATGAGGTCCTTCGACTTCGTGGCCAGCGCGTCGGTGGCCACCTTCACGACGACATCGTACTCGGCGACTTTGCGCGTGCGCTTCCACTCGCCCTGTGGCGCGTCGTCCTCTTCCCGTCGCGCCTCCGTCAGCTGCGTATAGGTAGGCGCGTAGCGAAGGTCGGCGCCGGCCGGCGCGTCGCCAGGTATCGGGGCGAGCAGGTCCGCGGTGGGGAGAGCCACAGGAAGCGCCTACGCCGACGTGACCGTCAGCTCGCGGACTTCGAGGATCGGGATTTCCTCGTCATCAACCATCAAGAGCTTTTGCCCCACGGGCACTTCGAGCCCATCATCGGTCGCGACCCATTCGGTCATGCGGCCCAAACGCACGGTATCGTCATCGCTCTCGAACGCGAGTGGGGTCAGCACTGGCAAGAGCACCTCTCCCAATTCAACGCCCTTGAACTTGGGGCCCGTGCGCAGAATGGCCGGTGTCCACAACGTGTCGCGGAGTCGCTTGGGCGGTGCAATGCGAATCGAGGCAATGTGCTCGAATGGGAGCCACATGTACTGGCCCGCGGCGAACACCTCGAGGCGATCGCCGATCCGAGGATCGGCGTCGCGGATCGACGAAAATGGCTTTCCGTTGAGCGTACCGGTAATCGACGCCGAGGACCCATGCGCGGGAGTGGAGCCAGTACGGAACATGTCGGCGCGCGTGCGCTCGGCGTGGGTCGCGGCGCGATAGAGCAGCGCGCCCATCCCCGCTTCCGGGCCGCGTTGCGACAGGACGTCTAATTGCTTTTCGGCACGGTCGAACTGGCCCGCGAACGCCAGCAGCTCGAACAACAAACTGCGCCGCTGGGCGTCGGTCGGATCGCTCCGAAGTTCGACGCCCAGCGACTCTATCGCGTCGGTGAGCCGCGATGCTGCCAGCAACTCACTCGCTTTCATGCCCAGCCCCGTTGGGGGTTTGCAAGCTTAGATCTTGGCGTTGGCCTTGACATCCCAACCCGCGACGACTGCCGAGCCAGCGGTGCCATCGGTCTTCTGCGGCGTGTAGGTCACGTTGATCGAGGCGAACGCGAACGAGATCGCTTCTGCCGGCGTGTCATCGCCACCCGCGCCACCGGACCACTGAATGCTCTCGGTGTACAGCTCCGTGAAGTCATAGACCAGGAACTTGACGGCCGAGGTACCACCCGCCTTGTTCAGCGCCACCGTGGCCTTCGCGAAGTGCTGGCCATTGCAACACTTCTGGAAGAGGACCGGGCTCGAAGAGTCCGTCCGCTTCATCACGTTGAACGAGCTGAGTGACGCTTTGCCAGCGCCAGCGCCGGTCGAGCCGGTGCCGATGCTGACCGGGTTCGAGGCGCCGAAGCTGAACGAATCCAGCTCGATCCAGCCCGTAAAATTCGCGCGTGTGGCTTCGCCCGTCACGCTATCCAACTGGAGGTACATGTCCATTGCCATGATCGCATCCCCGCGTCTGTGCTACGTGATTTGATAAGCTACCGTGAGCCCCGTGGAGCTTACTTCGCCGCCGCGGGCAGTTCCGCGACCAGGCGCATCGAGACACTCAGTTCGTCGAGCTGGAAGTGTGGGCGGAGGAATGTGACTGCTCTGTACACCCCTGGCTTGCCCGGCACTTCCTGCACTTCGATACTGGCCTCCTTCAGCGGCCTTTTGGCCTTGACCGACATTGGTGCGTCGTCATTGGCCACGACGTAGTTCGCTATCCAGTTAGTAAGGTAAGACTGCACCTCACCTCGGCTCATGTACCCGCCAATCTTGTCCCGCATCATCGATTTGAGATAGTGCGCGAATCGTGACACGGCGAAGATGTACGGTAGCTGTGCCGATATACGGGCGTTCGCCGTCGCGGCATCCGTGTTGTACACCTTTGGTTTCTGCGCCGACTGCACGCTGAAGAAGGCCGCGTTCGCCGTACCCTTGCAGTGCACGAGTGGGACGAATCCCTGATCGGCGAGCTCTTTCTCGCGGCGATCGGTGATCGGCATCTCAGTCGGGCACTTCATGGCGACGTCGCCGGAGTCGGTCTTGAACGAATGGACCGGCAGGCCTTCGACCAACCCGCCACTTTCGACGCCTCGAATCGTGGCGCACCATCCGTAGCTCGCAAACGCATTGGTCGCCCGGGTCGCCAGCGCCCAGGCGGCGTTGCCCCACAGATACTTCGAGTGGTCGGTGCCGTCCACCTGTTCCTCGTACCCGAACGCTTCGACCGGGACGGTCTTGCTGCCGTAAGGCTCCCGGAGGAGCATGCGGGGGAGCGTCAGTGCGACGTAGCGCGAATCTTCACTGGCGCGGAACGTCTTCCACCGGGCGTACTCGCCCGAGTCGAAGATCTTGGCGATATCACGCGGCTGATCGAGCTTCGTGAAGTCGTCCAGGTTGAGCATCTCGGGGCTGGCGGCCGTCAGAAATGGCGCGTGGGACGCGGCCGCTACGTTCGACAATCTCTCCAGCAGCTCGATATCCGGGCCCGTCCGGCCAAACTCGTAGTCTCCAACGAGCGCTCCGAACGGCGAGCCACCAAAAATGCCGAATTCTTCTTCGTAGACCTTCTTGAACAACGCGCTCTGGTCGAAATCGGTCGCGCGTTGGAAGTCTTTCAACAAGTCCTTCTTCGACACGTTGAAGACTTTGATTTTGAGCTGCTCGCTCGTCTCGGTGTTTTGCAGCATGTAGTGCAGGCCGCGCCACGAGGATTCCAGTTTTTGGAATTCCGGGGCGTGCATCACTTCGTTCAGCTGCGCCGAGAGGAGCCGGTCGATCTGCGCGATGCGCGCATTGAGCATCACTTCAGTGTCCGGGGCGATGGTCATCGACCCCTGGAGCACCTGGCTCACGAATTCCTTGATGATGTCTTTGCCGCGCGCCTTGGACTCCACGTCGCGACCCATCTTGCCCTTGTCGACGATCTGGTCGAGCAGACTGACTTCGGCAGCCGGTGCCGCCGCGGTCGTCTCCTGCGCCTGAGCCGCCGATTCCGCCTTACTGGCCATCGCCACCTCCAGTACCGAGCTCGGCTTTGAGCTGCTTCATCTTCTCGTCATCGCTAAGTGTTGCCTGCAAGATCTCGTCGAGCTTGACGTTACCCTGTAGTGACCCGCGGAGGTCGGCCAATTTCTGGCGGAGCTCGAGCAACTCGCGGAGCGGCCCGACCTGACGGGCGACTGCTTCCGGCGAGAAGTCATCCAGACTCTTAAACGTCAAATCGATGCCGAGTTTGCCAGCATTCGCCTCGCCGGTCAGCTTGTTGTCGACCGCGTACGCCAGATGCGGCTTCATGCTCGCCAACACATCATCGAAGTTGTCGAGAGTCACGTCGACGAACTTGCGATCCTGCAAACGAGCCAGCGGCTCGCTGGGCTGCCCACTGAAGTCCCCCAACACTCCCATAACGAAGGGGAGCTCCTTCATCTCGATGGCGCCACCGAGCTCCACATCGTAGGTGATGTTGACGCGCGGGGGCCGAACCCGCTCGAGCTTCTTTTGCGTGCTTTCCTTCGCCATGAGGCACTCCGTTAAAGTGGTCCCAGGGTACGCGTTGTGTATTCGGGTGTCAAGCAAATGACCCGTCAAGTGTTATCTACAATCCCCGAAGCCGCGAGGGACCGCACGACAGCGGCGAATGTCCACTCATCGACATTCGCCGGAATCACCCCGGTCTGACGCATTGACTCCCAGTGCTCGCGCACCGTGCATTGCCCAGCGACATCCACCCGTGACAATAACGCACTCACCGCGGGATCGTACTCAGCGCGCACCATGAACGGCCGTTCTCGGGTCAGGTGTCGCGCCGCGGGCTCCCACGCGCCGGCCGACATGCGCTCGACCGTCTGGCGTGTGGTATCGGGCGTGACTTTGAGTCGCATCGTCATCACGGCCGGCAACTGGCTCGGGTCCGCGAGCTCGGATTCCCACCGAACGAGGCGGCCGAGCATTCCGGGGCTGACGCGCTTGCCGAGCACGCGGCGGGAGGTGACGGCGCGGCGGCCTCCCTCGTGGCGCCGGAAGGCCATCGAGACGTAGACCTGGCGCTCGATGCCCATGGCCGTGAGTGGTGCCACGCGCCGTTCGGCATCCGCTGGATCGACCATGCCTTCGGAGACGAGCTCCGAAATGCGCTCCTCGGGCACCGAGGATCTGAGGACGACCATGACAACGTCCAGCTCGTCCCCCGCGGGGCCGAGCCACCCACGGATCCGTGACTCGAGGGGTGCACCGACCCGGTCGGTCGCGACACAGGTGCAGTAACACACGCCGCCAGGCGCGAGATAGGGGGGCAGATCTTTGATCACTCGACGGGTGATCGACTCGCCGTCTTCGCCCCCATCCCGGTAGATCACCGAGGTATCGGCGGTCGGCACGTACGGGGGATGGGCCGCTATGCGATCGAACGTCGACCCGGCGACCGGTTCGTACAGGTCACCCGCCACCGCGGTGAAGTTGTCGAAGCCGTTGAGTTGGGCGTTGAATCGAGCGAAATGAGTGGACCGTTCGGTCAAATCGGCCGCCCAGGCGTGCGCGGCATTGGGCGCGGCGAGCAAGGCGGCAATGCCGCTGCCGGCGCACACCTCGAGAAACCGGCCGCAGGGTGTGCGCGGCAGCGAGGCGAGGAACGCACGCGTGTTCTTCGTGATCGCCGGGTAGACGGCGTCGTCAGGCAGTGGGTCCTGGTCGAAGCCCGGGAGGTCGGACGCGACCAACAGCGACTCCGTCGGGACCATGAGCGCGGTCGCCCCGCACAACGTGGCGTCGACCGGGCGGACGAGATCCAGACGTACGAGAGACTCCCACAGAGACGGGCCGAGCAGTGATTTCGCGGCCGCGATCGGCACACGGCGAGAGTCGAGAAAGAGCCAGATCAGCGCGTCCAGCGCGTTCTCCAGTGGCGCGTCGTCCGGGATGGCACGCCCCCAGGCATCGTAGATGCTCTCGCGACCCACGCGGGCGCACACGTGAGGGACCGTGTAGCCCGCATCGAGCAGCGCGTCGCGGACGGCGCGCGTATCGTCGGGCCGCTCCAGGCGTGGCAGGGCTCGAAGGCTGGTCATAGACTATGGCGACGCATGGCCGCCTAATATTGCAGATCGGGCTCACTATGAGACAGATGCAGCCGGTGCTCTGGACAAAAGGGTTGGTCCTCAGTCCGCAGCACTTGCAGATCCAGGATCGCTATTACGAAGACCTGATCGATTTCCGGCTGAACATGTTGACGTTCAGCCCCTGGGGGTTCCAGCGGCTCGCGATCGACCGCGAAGCGCTGGCCTCCGGTGTGTTCGCCATCACCGAAGCCGCCGGCTCGTTCCCGGACGGCCTGCCGTTCGACGTGCCGGCGGTCGACGCGCCGCCCCCGCCCAAGCCACTCGAGGGCATGTGGGAGCAGGACAAGGACAGCCTCATCGTCTCGCTGGCCGTCCCGGAATACCAACCGGGCGGACACAATGTCTCGGTGGCTTCGGCCTCCTCGAGCGATGCCTTCACCCGGTTTCGGCCGGACGTCGTCATGCGGCGGGATGAAAACACCGGGCTCGCCGAGAAGCCGATTCAGGTGGCGCGGAAGAATCTGCGATTCTTGTTGGAGGGCGAGTCCACCGATGGCAGCATCGCCATGCCGGTCGCGCGGCTGCGCAAGTCGGCCAGCGGTGAGGTAACGGTCGATCCGTCGTTCATCCCTCCCCTGCTGGACGTGGGAGCCAGCGAATCGCTCTCCCTGATCGTCGCGCGGCTGGTCGAGATTCTCGGGGCGAAAAGCACGACTTTGTCGGGCTCCCGTCGCCAGAAAAACCAGACATTGGCAGAGTTCAGCATCTCGGACGTCGCGAATTTTTGGTTGCTGTACACGATCAACACCCACTATCCCTCGCTGCGGCATATACAGGAGATCAGAAGGGGGCATCCCGGCGAGCTCTATTCCGCGATGCTCGCGCTGGCCGGAGCGCTGACGACGTTCTCGGGGACGATTCACCCGCGTGACTTGCCGACCTACGCGCACGACGATCTCACGACGTGCTTTGGAAAGCTCGACGTGATGCTGCGCGAGTTGCTCGAGACCGTGGTGCCGGCGCGCTATGTATCACTGCCCATGAAGCGGGTGCGGGCGTCCGTGTACGCTGCCGCGTTGGACCGCGAGCAATACGTGCAGGCGCCCCAGTTCTATCTGGCGGTCAAAGCGGGCGCGTCGCAGGCCGACATCATCCGGCGCGTTCCGCAGGTCGTGAAAGTCGCTTCGGCCGAGCGGATCGACCTGCTCGTCAGGCAAGCGCTCACGGGGCTGCCGCTGACGCATACGCCCTCGCCGCCCTCCGCCGTCGCCATCAAGGTCAATTCGCAATACTTCCAGATCACGAAGGGCGGCGCCGAGTGGGATGCCGTGATCAAGGCGCGCAATCTGGCCGTGCACGTGCCGGCCGATCTGCCGGATCCCGAGCTGGAGCTCGTCCTGGTGCTGCCGTCTAGTGGCGCTTAATCAGGGCCATCACCACCAGTCCGAGGGCCGCGAGCAGTAGGGCTCCGAAGGCTATGAGCACGGCGCCGATCTTTTTGCCCGCGGCAGCGACGGGCGCAGGCGTTGGAGCCGGAACCGGGGCGGCTGGCGTCACGGGGGCGACCGGCGATGGGCCCGCGGCGCCGATTATCCGCGTAAAGTCGCTCTGGACCGGCTGGGCGGGCATTACTGGTGCCGACGGGGGCAGGTTGATATTTGCCCCCGGCATCGGGGTCGCCGAGGCTGACGGGGATGGCGGCAGCGGGACGACCGGCGGCGGACCCGACCAAGGGCTCGACGGCGATAGCGGCGGTGGTGGAGGGGGCGCTGACGGCCGTGGCGACGGGGCAACGACACGCTCCATGGCCGATGTGGCACTCGGCGCGGGTCCGCTACTGCCCGAGGGCATTGATGGTGGCGGCGGCATGAACTGCGGTGCCGGCGGCACGGGGTCGGGTTCGGACCGGGTGGCGCCGAAGATCCTCGTGAACTCCCCGGGAGCCGCCGGCGGAGCAGCCGGCGCCTTGGGAGGAGGCGGAGGAGGCGCCGCGGGAGGCTTTGGCGGCGGTGCGGCCGGCGGCTTTGGGCCACTACCTGGTTCGCGAAACCTGACAGAGATAGCCGGGGCGTGTGGCTTGGGCTCTGATTTGGGTTCTGGCGGGGGTGGCGGTGCCTTTGGGACCGAAGGCGGAGTCCACGACACCGTCTTGGAGTCAATCTCGGCCACCGGTGCCCCCCGGGGGGTGCCAGACGCGACGAAGATATCCGTGAATCCCCCCGACGGCGGGGGAGAGACGCGATCCAGCCATTTCCCGAATGAATCGAAGTCGAGAATCATGCGCGTGACGACCACCGGCGCGCCATCGACGTTCTCGACGGCCAGCACGCGCTCGCGCGCGTCGGCCGGAAGACGATCGAGGCGCGAGAGCATCGCCGCACGGTCCGTCGCGCTCAGTTGATCGAGCCAATGGACCATGACGGCCCGACGCGTAGACTGCTCTTGCGCGACGAAGGACCGCACTGCCCGCTGGTCGAGGGGCTTCAGGACAGTGTATCTTGACGCGAATTCTGCACCAGTCACCTCGACACGATAACCGGCAGCCGATGGACGGCGCAATCGCGGCGAAGATCCTGTGGCGTGAGGGCATGCATTTAGCCCAGCACCACTTCCAATCACAAAGCCGCTACGTGGAGGACTGCATTGCCACGGCGTTGTCGCACTCGTTTTTCACGCCGTACGGCCTTGCAGGCTGCGAACTGGACAAGGATGCGCTCCGGAATGGAACCGCGGCGCTGTTGTTCGCGCGCGGCCTCATGGCCGATGGCACGCCATTTCAGATGCCCGATGGCGACCCGCTCCCGGCCCCTCGGGACATTCGGGACGCGTTCTCGCCCGCGACGGACAGCCACAAGCTGCTCCTGGCGCTCCCCCCATACCGGGCTACCGGCGCGAACCTGGCCGCCGATGGCGATAGCGCCCGGTTCCGCGCCATCACTCGCGTGCAGCGCGACGACCTCACGGGAACTGATGAACAATCGGTGACCCTCGCCGGTCGGAATTTCCGATTGGTCCTCGATAGCGAGGTGACCGAGGGCGTCCTCGCGTTGTCGCTGGCGGTCGTGCGCCGCGACGGCAAGGGCGGATTCCAGTACGACTCCGACTACATCCCGCCGTCGCTCCAGATCGGCGCGAACGAGACGCTGACCGCGCTCGTGCAGCGCATCGTCGATGTCCTGGACTCCCGGGGCGATGCCATTGCCGCGAATCGCGGGTCGGCGGCGCCGTCCGAATTCGCGTCGCGCGAGGTGGCGAATTTCTGGCTGCTGCATGCGATTCAGTCCGCGGTCGCCGTGCTGCGGCATCAGGCGGCCGCCAGGCGCATCCACCCGGAGCAACTGTACGCGGAGCTCGCGCGGCTGGCGGGCGCGCTCTGCACCTTCTCGCTCGAGTCCCACCCGCGCGATCTGCCGCTCTACGACCACGAGGATTTGGCCGGGTGCCTGGGGCGACTCCACGATCATATCCGCGCGCATCTGGAGCTGATCGTCCCGACGTCGTTGGTCACGGTACCGCTGGCGATCACCTCCCCATCGCTGCACACGGGCTCGATTGCCGACCGACGAGCGTTCGAGGATGCCTCGTGGGTCCTAGGGGTCCGGTCGAGCGCTGGCGCGGCTGACACCATCTCGCGGGTGCCCCGCCTCGTGAAGGTGTGCTCGGCGAAATTCACGCTCGAATTGGTCAAGCGGCAGTTTCCCGGCCTCACGCTCACACACCTGCCGGTGCCGCCATCGCCGATCGTGCCGCGCGCCGAGACGCAATACTTCTCCGTGACGCGCTCGGGACCGTGCTGGGATACGTTGCGCCAGACGAACGAGATCGGCGTGTACGTGCCCGACGCACTGCCGAATGCGTCCGTCGAGTTGTCGATTCTCCTGGGGTCGGCATGAAGCACGGACGACTCGCGCTCACGTTGCAGGAAGTCATGACGGCGACCGTGCGACTCAGGGCCCAGCGCCAAGTCGCCGCCGACGCCGCCTCATTCCGCGAGCACATCCGGCATCTGCTCGGCATCGCCGAACGCGAGGCGCTCGATGCCGGGTACGCCGGCGACGACGTCCGATTGGCGCTGTTCGCCGTCGTCGCATTTCTCGATGAGTCCGTGCTGAACTCGGCCAATCCAATGTTCGCCGAGTGGCCGCGACGACCGCTCCAGGACGAGTTGTTCGGCGGCAATGTGGGCGGCGAGGCGTTCTTTCAGCAGGTGCGCCAGCTCCTCGTGCGGCAGGATTCGGAGCAGCTTGCCGATCTGCTGGAGATCTATCAGCTGTGCATGCTGCTCGGATTTCATGGGCGCTATAGCGCGACCGAGAGCAGCGACATGCAATCACTGATCGCGCAAGTCGGCTCGAAGATCCGGCGTGCGCGGGGCTTGGTCGGGCGGGAAGGCTCCGTCGAGCTCTCGCCCTCGTGGCGGCCACCGAAGGACGTGATTCCGGCGAGAGCGACTGATCCCTGGGTTCGGCGTCTCAGCTTCACCGCCGCGATCGCCGCGGTGATCGCCGTGGCGCTCTTCGTGGTGTATGTGGTGGTTCTCAAAGCTGGCGGACTCAAAGGGTGATCAAGCCGCGAACGCTGTGGATCGGGACGATCGTTGGGCTCCTCATCTATCTGGTGTTCGCCTGGGGCCTCGGCATACTGCTCAAACTGAAAGGCGCTGATCTCGCCATGCTTGGCGGCGGATTGTCGCTGCTCGGCATTGCCGCAGCCGGTCTGCTGCTCTGGTTCCTACTCCCGAAGACGAGTGCCACGTCAGGCACCGCAGGCTCCGCTGAGGATCTCGACGGAGTGGTCGCGGCGGCTCGAGCGCATCTGGCCGCATCGCCAATGGCGAAGCGCGCCGACATGAACAAGCTGCCAATGGTCGTGGTGCTCGGGCCAACCGGGTCAGCCAAGACGACTACGGTGGTGAGGTCTGGACTGGAGCCGGAGTTGCTGGCTGGAGCGGTGTATCGGGGCGACGCGGTCATCCCGACGGTATCGGCCAACTTGTGGTACGGCGCGGGCACGGTGTTCTTCGACGCCGGCGGCGCGGCCGTCGCCGATCCCGCTTCGTGGGCGAAGATCACGGACCATGCGACGCCGCGCACGTTCGGCGCGGCGTTTACAGGGCGCGCGCAAGCCCCCCGCGCGGCGCTCGTGTGCGTGTCGTGCGAAGAGATTATCAAGCCAGGAGCCGCACCGGCGGCGATGGCGAGGCCGCTGAGTGAGAGACTCTCGGCGCTGGCCAAGAAGCTGGGCGTCAAACTGCCGGTCTACGTGATTTTTACGAAGGCCGATCGACTGCCGTATTTCGCCGATTACGTTCGCAATTTCTCCGCCGACGAAGTGCGCGAGCCGCTGGGCGTCACCCTGCCCGCGGATAGCGGCGTGGCCGGGTCGTACGCCGATCGTATGAGCCCGCGCCTCACGAACGAGTTCCAGACGCTGTTCCAGTCGCTCGCGGCGCGGCGTGTGGAGCTGCTCCCGCGGGAGCACGGGAACGAGTACAAGCCAGGCGCCTACGAATTTCCGCGCGAGTTCCGGAAGCTCGGGCCCCCGATCGTCGAGTTCCTGCTGGAGTTGTGCAAGCCGAGCGCGCTGCAGGTCAATCCGTTCTTGCGCGGATTCTATTTCACGGGCGTCCAAGCCGTCGTGATCCAGGACGTCGCTCCCGCCGCGATCCCGCAGCAGGCGGCATCGCAGCCGGCGCTGGCGGCGAATGCGACGAATGTATTCGCGCGGCAAGCCGCGGCAGCGGCCGTCGCCCCCGCGGCAGCGGCGCGCGGCGCGCGGCGGGTGCCGCGATGGGTGTTCCTCGATCGCCTCCTGCGCGACATCGTGCTCGCGGACGACGCGGCAATGGCCGCGACGCGGGCCGGGGCGCGCATCGATACGCTCCGGCGTACCGCGCTGGCGCTGGCCACCGCGGCGTGCATTGTGTTCGCCATTGCGTGGACAGTGTCGTTCTCGGGGAACAAGTCGCTGGAGAACGGGGCCGCCGAAGCCGCCAAGGCTGTCGCGGTCTTGCCCGCCGTGGGGTCAGACCTCGCGAACGTGGACGCATTGTCGCGACTGGACACGCTCGGCGAGTATCTCATGGAACTGAGTGATTACGAGCACAACGGCGCGCCGTTGCATCTCAAATGGGGGCTCTACACCGGCGGATCGCTCTATCCCGCTGTCAGAGCCGCGTATTTCGACGGGTTTTCGAAGATCATGTTTGATGGGACCCGCACTAACCTCGCCGCCTTTCTCCGGAATCTTCCCGCTGCACCTCGTCCGACCGACGATTACGCGACGATCTATAACGATCTCGAAGCGTATTTGATGACGACGAGCGAGTGGAAAAGGAGCACGTCAGAGTTTTTGACGCCCGTGCTCATGGCCACATGGCTTTCAGGGCGCACGGTGGATACGACTCGGCAGCAACTGGCGAAGCGACAGTTTGATCGCTACGCCACGGAGCTGGCTTTGGGGAATCCGTATGCGGGCGGCGGCGATCTGCAGGTGGTCTCGCATAGCAGGACGTTCCTGTCGCAGTTCGCCGTGGCTGATCAGATTTATCAATTCCGTGTCATTGAGGCTTCACGGGTTATTCCTGGGGTGCAGTTCAATAAACAGTTTCCAGGATCGGCCGGCGCCGTGGTTGATAATTACGCGGTGCCCGGTGCCTATACCGCCGCCGGCTGGGCGTCGATGCAGAACTCGATCAACAACGTCGACAAGCTGCTGGCCGGCGACGCATGGGTGCTCGGCAACGATACGGCGGCTCGCGTGGATCGAGCGAAATTGCGCGCCGACCTCAAGGCGCGATACGCCGCCGACTACGTCAAGCAGTGGCGGACGTTTCTGGGGACCGCCGCCGTGCTCCATTTTGACGGGCTGAGTGACGCGTCCAAGAAGCTCTTGCTCCTGGGCGGCAATCAGTCACCGCTGCTGCAGTTGTTGCAGGTCACGGCTCAGAACACGACGATCGATACGGGGATCGCCGGAATATTTCAGCCGGCGGCGACCGTGACCCCACCGGGGACGGCAGACAAGTTGGTCGGCGACAAGAATGCGCCCTACATCAATGCCCTGCTCGCGCTGCAGAACAACGTGCAGACGGCGGCGACAGCGCCCGCTGGGCAGAATGGACCCGCCGTCGATCAGGCGCGCCAGAGCATCGGCCCGGCGAGCTTGGCGGCGACGCAGATCGCTCAGGGATTCCGGGTCGGCGGCGATGCGGCCGTGGCGGGAACCGTGCAGCGACTGTTGCAGTCGCCGATCGATTACGCGAATTCGTTGCTGCGCGTGGTTGGCAAAGGCCCCGCCAACGGGGCGGGCGCCACTTTCTGCTCGGTAGCCAAGCCCGTGCTGGCGAAATTCCCATTCAATCCCGCGGGCACCAGTCAGGCATCGGCCGCGGATGTGGCGGCGATTTTTGCGCCGCAAACCGGCGCCCTGTGGAAGATGTACGACGGCTCGCTGCAGTCGCTGCTGATCAAGCAGGGGGCTGAGTATGCGCAGGCGCCAACGTCCGCGGTCCAGATCTCGCCGGCGTTCGTCTCGTTCTTCAATAGAGCAGCTGCGGTGTCGGCGGCCTTGTTCAAGCCGGGAAGCACGACGCCGGAGCTCGACATGACGCTGCGACCGGTCGCGATTCCCGACGCGCTGCCGGCCGTCAGCGTGATCATCGACGACGCCACGGTCCGGTTCACGAAGCGGAACCCGGGCCCGTCGCCGTTCGTGTTGAAACCCGGCGCCGAACGCATCGGGCGGGTGACGGCTCTCGTGAACAATCAGGAGTTGACGCTGGCCGAGGCGTCGGGACCCTGGGCCGGGTTCCAGCTGATGCAGCAGGCGGACGCGTGGCGCGCGGTCGGCACGTCGCCGAACTTCGACTGGGCGCTGCACTCGGGACCGGGCACCGTCGCGCAACTGCCGAACGGCACCCCAATCAAGTTCACCTTCGAGTTATCCGCCGGCGACGCACCGGCGATCATGAAGCCTGGCTACTTCTCGGGCTTCACGTGCGTGCCGGTCGTCGCACCGTAGCCTTCGCCTTCGGCTTCAACGCCGGCGGCCGCTTCACCACGCGCGCGCCGCCGCCCGGTGTGAGCCCGGCTGCCGCGGGCTGGCCGACAACCTGCACCGGCACGCCCGAGCTCTGCGTGCTGGCGTTGCCGAGCTGCCCGAACACGTCGAAGCCCCAGCAGTAGGCGATGCCGGCCGTAGTGAGACCGCACGTGTGCCATCCCCCGACGGACGGTGCGATCGACGCGAACACGAGCCCACCGCTGACGACGGCCGGCGTCCCGAACGATCCCGTGATCTGACCGTTGCCGAGCGCGCCGGCCGAGTCGCGGCCCCAGCAGTAGGCCACGCCACCGGTCGTGAGTCCGCACGTGTGCTGATACCCAGCGGCGATCGACGCGAGTTGCGGCACCAGGACCGCCGCCGGTGCGATCTGATTGGCCCCGGTCGCGCCGAGGCCGAGCTCACCGTATGCGTTATCGCCCCAGCAATACGCCGCGCCGGCGGTCGTCAATGCACACGTGTGGAAACCGGCGGCCGTCACGGACGCGTACGAACCAACGGTATGCGGCGCCGCGTACATCGTGCCGGTCGAATCGATGCCGAGCTGCCCGTACCCGTTGGCGCCCCAGCAGTAGACAATCGGCGCATTCGAGTCGAGCACCGCGCACGCATGGACGAGACCCGAGCTCACGGACACGAACGTCTGACCGGTGTTGACGGGCGTATCCTGCGAGGCGCCGACGGAGCCGGTTCCCAGCTGGCCTTCCGCGTTGGTCCCCCAGCACGACATCGCCGCTCCGTAGGGCGCGACCGGCGGATACCCGATCGCGCAGGTGTGGAAACCGCCCGCGCTGACCTGCGACGCTTGCAGCCCGGAGACGACGATGGGCGTGGCGAGGGTGTCGCTCAACGTGCCGGTGCCGGTCTCGCCATCGACGTTGTACCCCCAGCAATAGACTTGCTGCGACGACATGAGGGCGCACGCGTGCTCGTAGCCGGCGGAAATATCGATGACCGGCGTGCCGTTCAATCCGGCGTTCGGGATCGCCACCGGCATCGGCTGCGCGTACGGGCCGCCGCCACTGCCCAGCCCGAGCTGGCCGATGCTGTTCGACCCCCAGCAGTAGACCGTGCTGCCGGTCGTGAGTCCGCAGCTGAAGACGCCGCCCGCGACCACCTTCGTGAACGTCGCTGAGACGTTCAGTTGCACGACCAGCGTGGCCGTGTCACCGGCCCCATCCTGTACGAGTACGTTCCCTTGCAGATTGCCGAGAGGCAGGTGCGTGGTCAACGGGTTCAGATAGAACGACGTGCTGCCCAAGCCGCCAAAGGTGAGCCACGCCGATGCGAGGCCAATGTAGTTGGTCCCCGTGATCGAAAGCCCGGGTTGCGAGCCGGTGATCGTCACGGACGTTGGCAGGATCGTGCCGCCGCCGTATTCCTCGAACGTGACGGTGTCCGGCGTGAGCACCAGCGGGTTGGACGCGACGGCGCTGACCGTATATGTGACCGAGAGATTGACCGGCGTGGCGTTCGTCCCCGTGACCGTCACCGTTGCCGTGTACGTGCCGGCGGCGAGGTTCGTCGTGTTGGGTACCACGTCGAGTGTCGCGGGCGTGGTCACGTTCGACGCTGCTTTCGCGTGCACGGTGGGCAGCGGACGTTTGACGACACGCGATCCAAAGCCACTGTCGCTGACGTAGGCGAGCAGCCAACCGGTCGACCCGCCCGCGCCATACGTGATCGTCGCGGTCAGACCCGTCACCGTCGTCGTGTCCGCCGAGGTTACGGCGATGTACCCGTTCGTGGGCACCGTCCCGCCGACCGGCGCGGAGAACGACACGGCGTTGATCGCGAGCACGAGCCCGGTACTGGAGAGCGACGACACGACGACCGGCACCAAGGTGCTGTCGCCGCCGGATGACGCGGTCACGTGCGTGGTGCCCGCGGCGACGCCGGTCACGGCACCCGAGTCGTTCACGCGCGCGATCGTGGTGTCGGCGCTCGTCCACGTGACCGACGCGTTGGGGATCACGGCGTTGTTCACGGCGAACACGGTATCGCGCAGGATGCCGATCGCGCCGGGCGTCAACGACAGGCTCGTCGGACAGACATCGATCCGTCCGACCGACGCCACCGACGTCGTCGCGTGCACGACCTGGCCGGGCGTCACCACGACCGGACCGACCGTCGTGCTGTCGACCACCGTGCCGCCCTGACTCAGCGCGATGGTCACGAGCAGCTCGCACGTCGATCCCACGGAGAGATGGTTGGGATCGGCCAGACACTGCGTGAGATCGATCGTCAGCGGGAGGCTCTGCGTCGCGCCGCTGACCGGGACGGTCTGTTGGAGCAGTTGGACGGTGGTGTTGCCCCGGTCGAGATACGCAACCGTGATGGCGAGCGACGAGCCGCCGGTGACCTGGGCACTCAGGTCGAACCGGACGTCGTTCGCGCCGAGGCTGGTGGGCGACGGGCCTTTGAGGCAACCAAAGGCCGTCGCCGCGATCATGAGCGCCGCGAGGGCGCGCCGCCGGTACACGAGTCGCTGGCTACTGGTGGCGCTTCACGACGGGCCGGTGCGGCACCACGCGCAGAGGACCGACGCCCGCTGGAGCGGGTTGGGCGGTCATCGCCGTTGGATTCGGTACGGCGCTCACGCCTGGCGTACCGAGTCCCAGTTGGCCGTTGCTGTCGAGACCGAAACAGGACACGACGCCGCCCGTGATATAGCACGCGGACTGCGACCCTTGGCCTACAGTGAACTGGGTGAACAGCGCGCCTGAGCCGATAACGGCCGTCGGCGTCGGCGTGCCACTGTTGGCCGTCGTCCCGTTTCCGAGCTGGCCGTAGTCGTTATAACCCCAGCAGTAGTCGGCGGTCGAGGCGATGCCGCAGACGCTGGAGTAACCCATGCTGATCGAGGTCCACGAGTAACCGCCTGGGATCAGGGTCGGCGTGACCACCGGTGTCGTCGACGTCGTGCCGTTGCCAACCTCGCCATTGCTGTTGTCACCCCAGCAGTAGCCGTTGCCGCCGACATCAGTCGCGCATGTGGTGATATATCCCGGGCTGACACTGGCGGGCACAGGCGGTGGGCCGGCTCCGATCGCGAGTGTGACTAATTGCGGCGTCGAATAGTAGGTCCCCGAGTAGCCGTTCCCGAGTTGGCCGAAGTTGTTCTCTCCCCAGCAGTAGAGGCTTCCGTTGACCTTGTTGTTGATTCCGCACGTGTAGCCGTTGCCGGCGCTGACCGTGTAGAAAATGAGACCAGTGTTGAGCGGCGTGGTTTGCGGGGTGCTGGTCGGCAAGTTGTTGCCGAACTCGCCGGCCGAGTTGATGCCCCAGCAGTCGACGTAGTTCGCGCCGGCCAGCGGCGGTGTGCCTTCGATGGCGCACGTATGGTATGCGCCGAGCGTGATCACGCCGTAGGTCTTGCTCGGGATGGCCGTCGGCAGTGGGATCAGGCCGGCCGTGCTCCCGACGCCGACCTCTCCCTCGAGGTTTCTGCCCCAGCAGTAGACCGTGCCATTCTGGGTCAAGGCGCACGCGTGGTACGAGCCCGCTTCGATGTCGATCACGGGGTTCGTCGATGAGTACGGGATCTGGGCGCGGACCGGTGTCGTCACGCCCAGGTCGGCGCCGCCATCGCCCAGCTCATCTTGTCCGCTACCACCCCAACAGTAGACGGTGGACGCCGTGGTGAGGCCGCAGCCGTAGCTCGCGCCGAGGACGACCTTTGTGTACGTCACGTACGTCGACACGAGGATAACGAGCGTATCGGGATTCGCGGCGCCAGTCGCCGTGAATCGCATTCTGGCGGTGTCCGTCACGAGACTGAGCGAGTTCAATCTCGGTTGCAGCGCAACGGTGTCGGGACCGACGCCGAGCACGCTCAACCAACCCGTGTCGGGACCGGTGTAGGTGATGGTTCCGCTCTCGGCGATCGCGCCGAGCGTGCCGCCGGTGCCGGTGTTCTCGGCGAACGCGGTTTGTTCGGGGGCCCTGGCGCTTCCGTAGGCGTACTGACTGAAGGACACCGGGTTCGGCGAGAACGACAGGACCGGAGCGACAGCCGTGATCGTGTACGAAACCAAGACCGTTGTCGATGCGCTGCCGCTGCCCGTGACGGTGATGGTGGCGCTATAGGTGCCGGCTGGCAGGTTCGTCGTCGTCGGATGGACGTCGAGCGTCGCCGGTGTCGAGACGCCGGTGCCGCCCGTTTGGCGGCGAATTGATTGCGCGTGCAAGCCGGGCTTGCGCTTCACCACGCGGGAGCCGAACGAGCTGTCGCTCACGTTGGCGACGAGCCAACCCGTTGTCGCGCCGCTGTACGCGATCGACGAGGCGAGGTTGCCGACGCTCGATGTGTCGGTGGAGTTGACCGGGAGATACCCTGGAACCGGCAGCGTGCCGCCCGCGGGCGCGGAGAACGATATCTCGGCCGGGTTGATCGAGAGCCCGCCGCCGCCGGTCGTGACACCGGTGACAATGATCGTCGCGAATCCGGATTGGCCACCGGCACTCGCCGACACGGTCGTGGTTCCCGCGCCAGCGCCCGTGACGGCGCCCGACGCATTCACCTTCGCGATGTTCGTATCGGCGCTCGCCCACGTCACCGCGGTGTTCGGCAGGTAGGCGTTCGTTGGGCTGAACACCGAATCGCCGAGCGGCGTGATGGCTCCGACCGTCAGAAAGGCGGTATCCGGGAACACGATGATGCTGCCGACCGGGACGAGTGATGCGTTGGCGTTCACGGTCTGGCCCGGTGTGACCGCGATCGGTCCGACGCCGACGCTATCGACGGCCTGACCGTTCTGCTCCAGCACGACGCCGGCCTCGAGCTCGCACGTCGATCCGCTGAGGTGCAGCGGATCCGCGAGGCAGCGCGTGAGGTCGATCGTCAGCGGGAGGCTCTGGGTGCCGGCGGCCACATTGATCCGTTGGTCGAGCAGGATCACCGGCACGAGCGTCTCGCTGTTCGTCGGCTGGTCGAGATAGACGACCGTGATGTGCAGGACCGAGCCGCCGCTGACTTGCGCGCTCAAATCGAATCTCACGTCGCTCGCGCCGGCGTCGGTCGGAGAGCGACCTTTGAGGCACGCGAACAGCAGCGCCAGCACGATCAGCGCGATCGGTGAGCGCCACCGTTGGGAGACCGAACGCGTAGGCATCAGATGCGAAGCCGGAACACCACGCCGCCGCCCAATGTCGCGGCGGTTGGGTTGTGATTCCCCATATCCAGCTTTCCGTATCCGCCTCGCACGAACGGCTCGAGGCGATACGCGCCAAAATCCTGGGCGAGTCCGAGCGTCACCGTTCCCGCGGTAATACCGGCCGTGGCGAACGAGTTGTCGATCGAAAGGCCCGTCTGGTCGACGAAGCCGAGGGCCACCGTCCAACTGGTGGACTCGCCAATGGGGAGCGCGGCCCGCACTCCCGCGTCGAGATAGTTGCCGCTCGTCCCGGCGATGGCGGGTCCGCCCTCGTCGTACTTCGTCCGATAGCGATCGACCGCATAGAGGCTCAGATCACGGAATCCCGGCGTCGCGAACGTCCACTGCCAGGTCCCTTGGAAGCTCGGGCCCAGGTGGACATTGGCGGTGTATTTCGCGCCGCCAGAGTCCGTGGTGGTCAGGGCATCGTGCGCGTAGACATTGCCGGTGAGTCCGAACGTCATGTCGCTCGAGCCGATGTAGCCATCGGCGCCGAGCTCGAAGTGGGCCGTGTTCCCCGGCTGATAGTTGGGCGCGGCCGCGAACGCGGCGTACGCCTCGATCGGCACGTAGCTCCCGCGGATCTCGTACGATCCGCCGACGGCCCATGACCAGCCCGCGATGTGTTTGGCGAGGACAATCCCAACGACTCCGCCGGGGCCCGTGCCGAGCGTCGCGTTCGGCAGCTCCAGCGCGGGGGCAGCGAGAATTCGGAGGGCTTTGTATTGCTCGGCGTTGAGATTCGTGGTGCCGGTCGGGGCGTTGACGCCGAGGGTCAGCAACACGTTATCGCCAATCACCCGGGCCACCATCCGGAGCTTGATGTCCGTGATGCCGCTCAGCGTGTAATGGCTCGTGTGGAGCGCCGTATCCGGGGCGGCCAACTGCACCGTACCCGTCTGATAGGCGCCGCTGGCGTCGATCGTGAAGCGATCGCCGATGGGGATCGCGACATCGATGGGGATCGAGAACTGCCACACGTGGGCGACACGGACGCTGTCGCCGCCGAGTTGGTCGGGCTGGACCGCGCTCGCGGATGAGAACGACCAGTAATTGATCTGTGGCGTGGCGTCGCTGTTCGTCACGCCCGTCAGACGTCCCTGCGCGCTGGCGGCGACCGGCAGGAAGCCCAAGAGCAATAATCGGCGCATCATGGGACGTTGGTGATCGTGAGGATCACCGTCACCGGCTGTGGGAACGAGGGATCAGCCGCGCCGCCGATGTGATTCACGTCAGAGGGGTCCGTGAGGCTAGGATTGAGGCCATCCGCGGCGGTAAGTGACGCGCGAGACAACGATTCCTGGTCGCCGCTCAACTGACGGACCGCAGCCAATCGCGCACGGGCCCGCGAGAATGACGGGTCGATCTGGAGGGCCTGCGCGTACTGCTGCGATGCAGCGCCGTACTCGCCGGCCGCTTCGTCGCGCACGCCGCGTCCGTAGGCCAAGAGGGCCGAGACCCGTTTGGTTGGACGCTGCTCGATCGCGGTGCGCTCCGCCGGGGTCAACGTCACGCCAAGCGCATCGAGGACCCGAAACGCCAGCTCCTTTTCGGCCGCGAGAATGTCGGCCGATGTCGCGCGGGATTGCACCGCCGGGGCGACGGACGACGACGCCACGTCGGCGATGCGGATATTGACGTTGATCTGCTGACCGCCGTTCAACGTGGTGAGGCGGCCGATGAGTAAGCGGCGTGCTTGGATCAAGCGGCCGACGCGCGGCGCGGTCGTGGTGTCGACCCGGCCCGACGAGACGAGATGCAGCTCTCGGAGCATCGCGTCGAGTCGAATGCGATCGACGACGACCACTTGATGACTCTGTGCCAGATCCGCCATGAGCAAATCTGGCAACGCATATGCGAGGGGTCCGGCGACCGGATCGCTGGAGTCGGCCGCGAGCGGCGCGACGCCGACCGATCGGGCGGCGAACGAGTTGACATCTATGGACCGCTCGTTGGCGATGGCAGTACGAGCGGCGCTATCGGCGGCGGCGCGCGCAGGCGCCACACCAGTTGCTGGGTGGCAGGCGGCGGTACAGACCAGCAGCCCTGCGCACACAATCTTGTGCTTCAGACACTCCCCCCGGACGCTAGGGCCAGCGCCAATGTACGGACACCCAAACCGAAGTCAACTAATGTCGCGAGAACAGGTGCAAAAGGGCCGTGCCGGGGTCCCGATCGTTGAACTGCATCGCCGCAGCGATCAGCGCTGAGACAATTGACAGCACACATACGACGCGATCGTCGCGCGGCAACCATTGCCGCATGACAATCAATGCGAACGGAATCGAGACGATCGCGAAACGAGGAAAGGCCCATGCGCACGGCTGGCAGTTCAACGTGATCAGAAAGCACGACGTGCCGAGGGCGAAAAGATTCTCAACCCAACGGCCCTTCTGCTCTCCGGCAAACCCCACGAACGGCGCCATCACGACAACGGTGATAGCGCCAACGACGAGAATATCGCGCATCGGGCTCACCTCGCCCGCGATGAGGGTGCCCCACACCGTTCCCCCCGTCATTTGCGGCGCGTACCAATGGATGTTTCCGAGGACATCGCCGGTGAAGGCGAGCGGCACGCCATACAGGCCAACCACAATGGCCGCAATGCCAAGGCCCAGCAGCACCTCGGTGGGTTTGCGTCGAACGAGCACCGCGCCGAGCGCGAAGATGCCTATGGGCCGGACGATCGTCGCCAACGCTGCCCAGAGAACGGCTCGGCGCCAGTGGGCGTTTCGATTTGCCCAAAAAGCGGCCAACACCAAAGCCATGAACAGCGGCTCGGACCCGCCGAAGGCCTCGCGCTGTACCCATTGCCAGCCGACGGCGGTCAGGTACACCGCAATCCAGCCCCCCCATAACCGGTGAGCCAGCGCGACGGCGACGCACCCCGAGATCGTCGAGACGATGACCAGAACGACCAGCATCGGCACGCCCGGGAGGAGCACCGAGAGCAAGGCACCCGCATCCGCGTATCCCCAGAACTGGCGCGCCGGGATTCCCGACAGGTGCCAGTGCCGCATCGCCGTCGCGGCCTCGGCATAGCTCGCCATGTC
>Ga0210398_10000611_pt1 | contig 39910 bp, 38 predicted proteins | sample IncBWC4OmetaG_FD_161047 | JGI IMG/M metagenome (GOLD analysis project Ga0210398, IMG submission 161047) | Forest soil microbial communities from Barre Woods Harvard Forest LTER site, Petersham, Massachusetts, United States - Inc-BW-C-4-O | ecosystem: Environmental > Terrestrial > Soil >... | reverse complement strand
GCGATCGCGGCCGTAGCGGCGCTCGATCGCGAGCAGGAGGTCGAGGAGCGCTTCGGGGGCGAGACCGGTGGTGAAAGTAACAGCAGCGTTGACAAATGCGGGCTGATCCATGAAACCGACAGGGTCGGTGCGGTAGAGAGAGGAGCGGGCGACGATGGTGCCCGCCGCGGCGAGGTCGCTCATCGCGGCCAGGAGCGTTTGTTCGGGCGGTCCCGCAGGAGATGGGAGATTGGCGCCGAGACCGACAGCGGCAATCGGGGTGGAAGAGGGGGTCGCGGAGAGGGTGGCGGAAACGAACACAAGGCCACAGTACCGGAATTTTCGGGCCGACGCGTTATGCTCAACAGGAATGAGAATTGGCTTCTTTGGCGGGAGTTTCGACCCGCCGCACCGCGGGCATGTCGCGCTCGCGCGGCTGGCGATGGAGAGCGTAGGGCTTGATCGGGTGCTGTTCGCGCCGGTGGGCCTGCAGCCGCTGAAACGCGATCGTCCACAGGCGAGTTTTGCCGATCGCCTCGCGATGACGAAGCTGGCCATTGCGGGCGAAAAGGGGCTGGAGCTTTCGGAAATCGATGCGCCACGCAGCGACGGGCGGCCGAATTACACGGTCGATACGGTACGGGCTCTGCGCGCGTCGCTGACGGCAAACGATGAGCTTTTTTGCCTGATGGGCGCCGATTCCTTTCTGAGCATTGGGAAGTGGTACCGGGCAGGCGACCTGCTGGTGACGTGCGATTTTATTGTGGCGGCGCGGCCGGGATTCGATCTGGGGAGGATCGCGGCGGCTTTGCCGGGCAGCATTGCGGTCGCGTCGTGCGACGCGCCGGAGGGCAACAGTCTGGTGCTGTGTCTGCGCGGCGCGGGACAGCGCGAATCCCGCCTGTACCTGTTGCCCGATCTGATGGAGCCGGCCTCGGCCAGCGGAATTCGCGCATCGCTGCAGCGGGGGGCGGAGGCGCGGTGGGAACTGGAGCCTGCGGTGGCTGCGTATATTCGCGAACACGGGCTCTACCGGGACAGCCGGGCATCGTGAAGCGGACTGTTCGCTGTGCGACTGCCCAGGCACAGTAAATTGCCGTACGATGAAATGAGCAAACGAGCGAACGAGAGCGCTAACCCCACGCATGGCATTGACGGAAATTCGCAGGATGGTGCTGGCCGCGGTCGCGGCCTGCGATGACAAAAAGGGTGAAGAGACGAGGGTTCTGCAGCTGGATCCCGCGGACTCGGCCTTCACGGATTTCTTCCTGATCACGAGCACCGCGAACGAGCGGCAGTCGCAGGCGATTGCCGATGAGATCGAGCTGCGCCTGAAGCGGGAGTTCGCGACGTATCCGAACTCGGTGGAAGGCCGACGGCAGGGCGAGTGGATCCTGATGGACTATGTGGATTTTGTGGTCCACATTTTTCTGCGCGACAAGTGCGCGTTGTACGACATCGAGAGACTGCGGAAGTCAGCGCGGCCGGTGGATGTTGGGGAGCTGACGGCGGCGCTGACCGAGAAGACGCTGGCAGCGCGGAAGAAGGTGCCGGTGAAGCGTGCCGCGAAGAAGGCCGTGTCGAAGAAGGCGCCCGCGAAGGCCGGAGCAAAGAAAAGCGCGAAAAAGGAAAAGAAATCCGAGAGCCGCTCGTAACGCCCGATTCCCGCTTTCGGACCCTGAACCATAACGGGCAATAGGAGAGGATTTACACAGAATCCCTCTTGCATATTGGGACATCTATGGAACAGAATGTCCCCTGAGATGCCCAGCGACTTTTTAGCCAGACAAGACCCGCTTTTTCTCCTTAAAGAGGTCAGGCAATTCCTCCCACAGAAGGTAATCGCGGAGAAATTGCAGGTTGCTCCTAAAACAATTTCACGGTGGGAGAGGCGGGCAACCTCTTGTCCGCTCTATGTCGAACCCGCGCTGCGCGAGATTCTCCGGAGTTTTGCAACAAACCCCGAGAATACGGACGCATCCTTTACCTTTATCGATCTTTTTGCTGGGATCGGCGGCATTCGGATGGGATTTGAGGCTGCAGGAGGTCGCTGCGTCCTCACCAGCGAGTGGAATCAATGGGCTCAACAGACATACGTCAACAATTTTGGGCACGACGGGGCTCTGGTCGGGGACATCACCCAGCAGACCGCGCGCGATATTCCGGATCATGATGTGCTGCTTGCGGGATTCCCCTGCCAGCCGTTCTCGATCGCCGGAGTGAGCAAGAAGAATGCACTCGGACGTCCGCACGGCTTCGAATGTACCACACAGGGAACGCTGTTCTTTGAAGTGGCTCGCATTATCGCCGCAAAGCGGCCGAAGGCTTTCTTGCTTGAGAATGTAAAGAACCTTGTGAGCCATGATCACGGCAACACTTTCCGCGTGATTCTTCACACTTTACAGCGAGACTTAGGCTATTCCGTCTCCTTCAGAATCATCAACGCTGCCGTATTCGTCCCTCAGCATCGGGAAAGAATATTGATTGCCGGTTTTCGCGAGGAAACGGGCTTTTCTTTCGAAACGTTGAAACTACCCGACTACGGACCGCTCATGAAATCCATCCTTCACCCCGAAAACGGGAGCGAAAAGACGGAGGACAGATTCACGACTGGTCCCTTGGCGAAGGTACACGCAAAATATGTGCTGACAAACAAGCTCTGGGCATATCTGCGGGCCTATGCCGCAAAGCATAAGGCTGCCGGGAACGGATTTGGGTTCGGGCTTGTAGATGGCAACAGCGTTTCGCGTACGCTTTCTGCAAGGTATTACAAGGATGGCTCCGAGATTCTTGTTAGCCGCGGGAAGGGAAAGAATCCGCGTCGGCTGACGCCGAGGGAATGTGCTCGGCTAATGGGATTTCCCGACAACTTTAAGATCGAGGTTTCTGACACTCAGGCTTACAAACAGTTCGGCAATAGCGTCGTCGTCCCAGTCATCGAGGCAGTGGCCCATCACATGAGGCCGCACATCCTCGCCCTCAAACAATTCGAAGAGACTGGAGTTTTTCAGCCATCGCTCGTCGCTTCGGCATAAGCTGAGAAGCGATGAAGTCGGGTTATCTCTCGCAGTTCTTCTCGGGCATTGCGATAAAGCGGCTAAGCGCCGTTGAAGCTGACCCGGCTCGAAGCCACCAGCGTGAGTTTAATGGCGTCGCCGGCCTAAAGAGTGTATTTGGTTCAGAACGCCAAACCTTTCAGGCAAGGTTCGCCTACTTGAGCGATAACGATGAGGAGCCTGTTGTAGCCGATGGCACTTTAACCTGGTACGATGCTCGGGAGACTCATGAAACCCGTTCTGAACACAGGCTCTACTTCACTCCGACCGCAGCTTCCTCTTGCGCAGCGGAGGGCGATCTGCTCGTCATCGGAAAGCGACCTGATAATTCTGTATTGGTGATTGTCGCTCAAGGCGGATCAACAATCGCCAATCAGGTGCTCTGGCTTTTCAATGTGCAACTGCAGAGTGGCTATGCGTTTTCCGTCAGGGAGGAGCTTGAAACAGAGCAGGACCGGATTGAGTTTGCGTCTCGGTTCATCCTGGAGCAAATCGGTGTTCCGGTTGAGACGACGGCTGAAACCTATCTCGACCAGATACTACAAAAGTTTGGCCCCCGGTTCCCGCCTACTCGCCAATTCTCTGAGTATGCACGTTCGACCATCGACGGTATAGACCCTGTCCGTGATCCGGATGCAACACTCATGGCGTGGATGGAGAGAGAGGAGGTTCTTTTCCGTACACTGGAAAAACATATTCTCGCCGAGCGTCTCATACAAGGATTTCAGGGTGACATTGAAGGGTTCTTGGAGTTTTCGAAATCTGTTCAGAACCGGCGAAAAAGCCGAGTCGGATTTGCGCTGGAGAACCACGTAGAAGTCATTGTGGAGATGTCCGCGATTCTCTACTCCCGATCCGCCTTCACGGAGGGCCGGGCCCGGCCGGATTTTCTCTTTCCCGGCGTCATTCATTATCGAGACGAGCACTTTAATCCTGCTTTCTTGACGATGCTTGGAGTGAAAAGCACGTGCAAAGATCGTTGGCGGCAGGTATTAGCGGAGGCTGCGAGGATTCCACAAAAGCACCTGCTCACATTAGAAACGGCGATTAGCTCGAATCAGACCGCCCAAATGCAGGAGCACGAATTGAGGCTAGTCGTGCCACATGCTTTGCATGTAACTTACGCGGTTTCGCAGCGCGATTGGCTGCTTGATCTCGAAAGCTTCATTGCGTTATTGGCCGAAAGACAGCGGATGGCTGGCAATTAGTCATGACGGACGTTCACACCCAGGAGCAGCGGAGCCGGAACATGGCGGCGATCCGGTCGCGGAACACGAAGCCTGAGGTGCGGGTGCGGCAGGTCCTGCATGGGATGGGATTCCGGTTCCGGCTGCATCGCAAGGATCTGCCCGGGCGGCCGGACATCGTGCTGCCGAAGTTTCGGACGGCCATCTTTGTCCACGGCTGCTTTTGGCACTGTCACCGTTGCAAATATGGGTCGGTGGTGCCGGCGACGCGGCCTGAGTTCTGGGCGGCGAAGCGGGGCGGGAATGTCACGCGGGATCGCAAGCATGCGGCAGCGTTGCGCAGGCTGGGGTGGCGCGTGGTGGTGCTGTGGGAGTGCGAAGTGCGAACGGAGGAAGCGGCACTGGCGAAGGTCAGCAAGCTGCACCTGGGTCGCTGATAGCATCGAGTCGAATGACAGAACCTGAGTTGGGGAACCTTCCGACCGAGGCGCGGAATCCCGCGTCGGAGCGGATTGACGAAGTATCGACGCTCGAGATGCTGGCTGTGATGCACGCGGCAGATCGGGAGGCGGCCGCGGCGGTTGGCCAGGTGCTGCCGCGCATTGCAACGGCGGTGGATGCGATTACCGCACGGATCGAGTCGGGCGGGCGGCTGTTTTACCTGGGCGCGGGGACGTCGGGGCGGCTCGGCGTGCTCGATGCGTCAGAAATCCCGCCGACCTACGATATTCCGCCGGAAATGGTGCAGGGGATCATCGCCGGCGGCGAGGAGGCGCTGCGATGGTCGATTGAGTCGGTGGAAGATGACCTGGAACTGGGGGCGCGCGATCTCGCGGAGCGTGGTTTCGGCGCAGGCGACGTGCTGGTGGGCATTGCGACGAGCGGGCGGACTCCTTACGTGCTCGGCGGGATGGAGCACGCACGACAAGTGGGCGCGCTCACCATTGGGTTGACGTGCGTGCCTGGCTCGCCGGTGGCGGAAGCGGCAGGGATTGCGATTGTGCCCGAAACGGGGCCCGAGGTGGTGACCGGCTCGACGCGCATGAAGGCAGGCACCGCGACCAAGCTGGTACTGAATATGCTGTCGACCGGAGCAATGGTGCGGCTGGGGTATGTGTACGGGAACCTGATGGTGAACGTGCAGCCGACCAACTCGAAGCTGGAGGATCGGGCAGCGCGGATCATCGCAACCATTACGGGAGTGGGGTACGAAGAGGCGGCGGAGTTGCTGGCGAAGGCGGAGTCGGTGAAGACAGCGGTGGTGATGCAGAAGCTGGGAGTGGACCGGGCCGAGGCGGAGGCGCGGCTGGCGAAGGCACACGGCCGACTGAAAGAGGCGCTGCGGTGAAAGCAACGCAGTTTGAGTTTCGGTTCCGGCTGTTCATCATCGTGCTGTTGTACATCGTGGGGTTTTGGGCGCCGTGGACCTGGACGGCGGGGAATTATGCTCCGCCGAGTACGACGGCGTGGCTGGCGATGCCGACAATCCTGGATCGATGGGGCTGGATGCATCTGGACGTGGCGACGCTGCTGGTGACCTGGCTGGCGATCCTGTTTGGGTTTGTGGGCGCGGCGCTGCGGGTTTGGGGGACGGCCTACCTGAGCGCGGGAGTGGTGCATTCAGGGGCGATGCATGGCGAACAGACGATGGCGGCAGGACCGTATCGGCATGTGCGGAATCCGCTGTACCTGGGATCGTATTGCATGGCGCTCAGCATCGCGATCCTGATGCCGCCCTCGGGAGCGGTAGTTTTTCTGGTGCTGATCGGGGTGTTTTACTTGCGGCTGATTTTGGGGGAAGAGGCATTTCTGGCGGGGCAGATCGGCGAGCCTTACCTGGACTACAGGAAATGCGTACCGCGGCTGGTGCCGAGTCTGCGGGCGCGGATGCCGGAGTCGCCGGCGCAGCCCGAGTGGGGGACAAGTCTGCTGGCCGAATTTCTGCCAGTGGCGTATCCGCTGTGCCTTGCGGTGCTGGCATGGCGGTACGAGCCGCGGCTGTTAATCCAGTGCCTGCTGGTTTGCTTTGGGCTGTCGCTGGTAACGCGGGCGTTTCTACCGAAGAAGACGGCGGCTGCTTAGGTCGATCGCCGGGTCTCGAGCGCGAGACCTCAGGGCGCCGGGGCGCTCGCTTTGCCAGACCTTCTTAGGAACTCTTGCCGGGGGTACCGACGTCCTGCTCTTCAGAGTCGGCTTCGGCGGTGTGGCCGTGCGTGGCCCAGAGGAGGCAGGCGAGGAAAACGGCGACGAACAGGAGCAGAAGGCCGATGGTGTTGGGGGATCCGGTCATGAGGGTGACTCCAGTAAGTAGAGAGCACCCAAGGCCGGCGCGCGTTGTCTCAAGGGACAAAGAGGCTTCGTGTCGGTTTGAAGATGTCGGTTCCCCTCGCCAGGCGGCTTAGTGATCCTTCGCCACCACGGAGAGGTCCTCGTTATCGGCATTCGAGGTATGGCCGTGGGTCGCCCAGAGGATGCAAACGGCGAAAATGACCGGAAACATAATGACGATGAAAATGGTGCTGGGAGTCAGGTCCATATCGCTCCTCCCGGCGCCATTGTCCGTCGGCCGGAGGGCAGCGGCGATGATTTTTGCTGCCCGAGACGTCTCGAAGGTAACTTTTATCGCTCGGGCAGCGTCTGAGCAGACACAAGCGCGCTTCCGACTTGCAGGGATGGGAGAACTCCGATGAAGACCCCCTCCGTTTGGCTCGCCTTCCTTTTGCTTTCTGCCCTTCTCTCAACCCCTGCGTTCGCTCAGGACGAAGGAATCGGGATCGGTCCGCGACAAGGAAGCATCTTCGCAGAGTTCTCTGCCGCGCGAACCGGCCAGGGCGCCGGCGTGATTTGGGGCGGCAGCGGAGGCGGCTACTTCCAGAGCGGCATCCTGGGATTCGTGGCGCGCGCCACGGTGCTGCCTGGAAATTACAACCTGCACACGTATAGCGCCGTCCTTGGGCCGCGCATCGCGGTCAGCCTGCCGTTCGTGCGAGCCTTTGTGGAAGCCGGCGGCGGGATGGGACGCTTCGACAACTACAACGCGACGGGCACCCTGGGTGGCTCATGGGGAGCGGCCTGGCAGGCCGACGCGGGCGTGTCGCACGGCATCCTGCCGCGCGTGGACTGGCGGATCCTCGAAGTGGCGTACGGGCACATTTACGCGGGTTCGGGCGTCTCGCCGTTAGTGGCGAGCACGGGGCTAACGCTGCATATCTGGTAGGGATTTTTACTGCCTTTTCTTCTTCCCGTCACTGCGAAGCGATGGCCGCGAAGGCCTTGCGGGCTGCCTCCATGGTCAGCTCGATGTCCTTGTCTGAGTGCGCGGTACTGAGGAAAGCCGCTTCGAATTGCGAAGGCGGCAACCAGACGCCGGCTGCAAGCATGGCCTGGTGGAAGCTGGCGAAGAGCTTGGTGTCGGAACTTGCTGCCTGCTCATAGTTGGTGACAGGACCAGCGGTGAAGAACCAGGTCCACATAGAGCCGACGCGATTTGTCGTGAGCGGGATTCCGGCGCTCGACGCTGCAGCAGCGACACCGCCGGCGACGGCAGCACTGAGTTTTTCCAGTTGGGGATAGACTTCGGCGCGATGGTCGCGCAAATGGCCAACCGTGGCGATCCCGGCGGCCATGGCCAGCGGATTGCCGCTGAGGGTGCCTGCCTGGTAGACGGGGCCGAGGGGCGCCAGCTGGTCCATGATCTCGGCGCGGCCGCCGAAGGCACCGACGGGAAGGCCGCCGCCGATGATCTTGCCGAGGGTGGTGAGGTCGGGACGGATGCCGGTGAGCTCCTGAGCACCCCCGAAGGCGACACGGAACCCGGTCATCACTTCGTCGAAGATAAGGAGCGCGCCGTGCCGGGTGGTGAGCGCGCGCAGGGCTTCGAGGTAACCAGGGGCGGGTGGAATGCAACCGGCGTTGCCGACAATGGGCTCAACGATGATGCAGGCGATCTGGCCGCGATGCTGGTCGAAGGCCGCTTCGACGGCGGCGATCTCGTTAAAAGGCAACGCGAGCGTGAAGTGGACGGCTTCTTCGGGGACGCCGGCGGAGCCAGGAATGCCGAAAGTGGCGACCCCGGATCCCGCTTTGACGAGAAGGCCGTCAGCGTGGCCGTGATAGCAGCCTGCAAACTTGATGATGTATTTGCGATTCGTGAAGGCACGCGCGACACGAATGGCCGACATGGTGGCCTCGGTACCGGAACTGACGAAGCGCAGCTTTTCGATCGAGGGATACGCGGCAAGGACGAGTTCGGCGAGGTCGCCTTCGGCCTGCGTCGAAGCGCCGAAGCTGGCGCTGCGGGCGGCGGCCTTTTGGATGGCTTCGACGACGGACGGGAAGGCATGCCCGAGGATCATCGGTCCCCAGGAGCCGAAGTAGTCGATGAAGCGATTGCCGTCGGCGTCCCAGAGGTAGGCGCCCTCGCCGCGCACCACAAAAGGCGGATCGCCGCCGACGGCGTGGAAGGCGCGGACCGGTGAATTGACTCCGCCGGGGAAAAGCTTTTCTGCGCGCTGCCGCAGCGCGCCGGAGCGGGTGAGCGTGAGGGGCATGGCTTTCAGTATAGGTGCGCGGGATGACGGAATTTGTGCGAATAGAAGATACTGAACTTCAATGAAAATGAGAGCCCCTGCGGTTGTTTTTTCCTGCGTTGCCCTGATGACCATACCCACAACCATGAAGCCCGAGGCGGCCGATGCCGGCGCGAGATTCCGCGTACTGGCGGACCAGTACTTTTCCGATGTGGTGTTTCACTTCGGCCCCACCGGCGGCACGGCGGTTGGGTTTCACCAGTACGATACGAAGCTCGAGGACTACACCCGGGCGAGCGTGGAAGCGGAGATCGCCGCGCTGAAGGAATTTGGGAAGAAGTTCGACGAGTTCCCTGCCGCGGGTCTGGACGAAAGCACACAGGGCGATCTGGCGATCATGCGCGCTAACGTGCACGGCAACCTGCTGGAACTGGAGACGATTCGCGATTGGGAAAAGAATCCGGACAACTACTCGAGCGGGATCACGAACAGCGCGTTTGTCCTGATGGAGCGGGATTTTGCGCCGGCGAATGATCGGCTGCGGTCGCTGATTGCCCGGGAGAAGCAGATGCCGGCGGTCTTCACAGCGGCACGGCAAAACCTGAAGAATCCGCCGAAGATCTATACGGAGATCGCACTGGAGCAGTTGCCGGGGATCATTGATTTTTTCCAACATGATGTGCCGGAAGCGTTCAGGGCGGCAAAAGATCCGGCGACGACTGCCGAGTTTCAGAAGACCAACGGCGCGGTGATTGCGGCGCTCGAAGACTATGAGAAGTGGCTGAAGACGGAACTGTTGCCGAAATCGAACGGGGATTTCCGCATCGGCGCGGAGACATTCAGCAGAAAGCTGCAGTACGACGAGATGGTCGATGTGCCGCTGGCCCGGTTGCTGCAGATTGGGTACGACGATCTGCACCGGAACCAGGCGGAGTTCAATCGGATCGCCAAAGAAGTGGATCCGAACAAGACACCGAAGGAGGTCCTGGCGGATCTGGCGACGATCCATCCGGCACCGGATCAGCTGCTGCAGGCCTTCCACGACCGGTTCAACAGCGAGATTGCTTTCATTCAGGCGAAGAAGATCATCACGATTCCGTCGACCGTGCAACCGACGCTGGAGGAGACTCCACCGTTCATGCGGGCCACGACGCAGGCTTCCATGGATTCGCCGGGGCCGTACGAGAGGCATTCAACGACGGCCTACTTCAACGTAACGCTGCCGGAGAAAGACTGGGACGCGGCGCGGGTGAGGGATTACATGGCAGCGTTCAATGTGGGAACGATTGTGAGCACGTCGGTGCATGAGGCGTTTCCCGGGCACTACGTGCAGTTCCTTTGGGTAAATCACACGAATTTGAGTGCGGTGCGGAAGCTGACCGGATCGGCGACCAATATCGAGGGATGGGCGCACTACTGCGAGCAGATGATGCTGGACGAGGGATACAACCAGCCGGGCGTGGGCGCGAAGGACGAGCGCGAGTCGCGGCTGATCCGGCTGGGGCAGTTGCAGGATGCACTGCTGCGGGATGCGCGCTTCGTGGTGGGCATTCGCATGCACACCCAGGGAATGACGCTGGAGCAGGCTCAGGATTTCTTTGTGAACGAGGGGTATCAGTCGCGCGCGATTGCGGAAGTGGAGACGAAGCGTGGCACGTCGGATCCAACGTATCTGTATTACACGCTGGGCAAGCTGGAAATTATGAAGCTGCGGTCTGACCTCCAGAAGAAAGAGGGAGCGAGCTTCTCTCTGGAGAAATTTCACGACGATTTCATGCAGCAGGGCGGCGCACCCATCAGGATCGTGCGCAAGGCACTCCTCGGAGACAACTCGCCAACTCTGTGAGGGAGTGGTCGCATCCTATCCCGTTCTCGCTGTAGAATGCCCGGTTTGTGTTAGACGCCTGAACGAGGAAGGAATCTACATTAAAGAGATGTCCATGCAGACGAAGGTGCGCAAGGCAATTTTTCCGGCCGCGGGCTTCGGCACCCGCTTTTTGCCGGCGACCAAATCGATTCCCAAGGAGATGCTGGCGCTGGTCGATAAGCCGATCATCCAGTACGGAGTGGAGGAAGCGCTGGCGGCGGGATGCGATCAGATCGTGATCGTGACGGGCCGCGGCAAGTCTGCCATCGAAGATCACTTCGACGTGAGCTATGAGCTGGAATGCACGCTGGAGAAGCGGGGCAAGACCGATCTGCTGGCGGTGAGCCGCCAGGTTTCGCACATGGTGCGGGTCTCCTACGTGCGGCAGAAGGAAGCGATGGGTCTGGGCCACGCGGTTCTGATGGCACGCGACCTGGTCGGCGATGAGCCGTTTGCGGTGATCCTGCCCGATGACGTGATCGACGCGAAGGTTCCCTGCCTGAAGCAGATGATCGACGTCTATGAGCAGGTGCAGTCCACGATCGTGGCGACGATGGTCGTCGATGGCCCGGCCATCTCGGCGTATGGCGTGCTCGATGGCAAGCCAGTCGAAGGGAATCCCCGGCTGTTCGACGTTGCGGGCCTGGTGGAGAAGCCAAAGCTGGCGGACGCGCCTTCGAAGAACGCCATTATCGGCCGATATATTTTGACGCCGAAGATCTTTGATTTGCTGGAGCACACCCCGCTGGGCGCGGGAGGCGAATTGCAACTCACGGACGGGATCAAAGGGCTGCTGCAAACGGAGAAGGTGTTCGGATATAGCTTTGAGGGCACGCGCCACGACGCCGGGGACAAGTTCGGGATGCTGAAGGCAACGGTCGAGTTCGCATTGAAACGGGAGGATTTGGGGCCCGCATTCCGCGATTATCTCAAGACGGTGAAGCTGTAATCGGTGAAGGGGTGGGTTTCTCCGAGGCTCTCGATCGGGTGAAACTTCGCTGCGACAAGTTTCGTCTACAATCTGGGGCCAGGAGAGTTGAATGCAAGCTCTTCGTACCGTTCCTCCGCTGATCCTGGCCTTATCCTCCGCATTTTTCAGTGGCTGTGGCGCCCCGTCCGGCCATCAGCTCACCTCCGTCACCCTCAGTCCATCAAAAGCAACCGCCCAGGGTGCGGCCGTGCAGTTTGTGGCGACGGGCCATTACAGCTCGGCACCCTACACAGTGACGCCGCTCGCCGCGACCTGGGGGATCATGACCGCGCCGCAACAGCTGGGCACAATTACGCAGAACGGGCTGGCCGCGTGCATGAAGGGGGCGTCCGGAACGACGACCGTAGAGGCCTGGGTGATGGGGCCTTCAACGGCTCCCGAGTGCGCCTGCCTGGATTCCGCTGGACGGCCGTGTTGCAACAACATCGGGGGATCGGCGCAGCTGACCTGCCCGTAAAATGGGCCCGCCATTGGTCCGGGCCTTGCATTTGTGTTCCCCGCCCCTCCAGGCGTATCGTCGGTAGTTGGTTCGGGTGGCATCTTCTGCACGAGGGAGGAGCCGCACTGGAGACGACATGAGCGTTACGCAGTTCCGCAATGATGGATCGGCATCCTCGCCGGTTCCGGTGACTTTCCAGACATTACAAGAAAAGAAGCAGACAGGCAGGCCGATCAGCGCCCTGACCGCCTACGACTATGCTACGGCTCGTCTGGTGGATGAGGCGGGGATCGATCTGATCCTCGTCGGCGATTCCCTCGCCCAGGTCGTCCTGGGCTACGAGACCACGCTGCCGGTGACGGTGGACGAGATGCTGCACCACACGCGTGCCGTGCGGCGGGCGGTCAAGCGGGCGATTGTGGCCGCGGACATGCCCTGGGGGTCGTACCACGTCAGCGTCGAGGACGGCGTGAGGAACGCAGTGCGTTTTGTGAAGGAAGCCGGCGCGCAGGCGGTCAAGATTGAAGGCGGAGCGAACCGAGCGGAGTTGGTGGAGCGCCTGACGGCAGCGGAGATTCCCGTGATCGGGCATCTGGGGCTGACGCCGCAGTCGGTACACCGGATGGGTGGCTATAAGGTGCAGGGCAAATCGGTGGCCGCGATCAATGAGCTGCTGCACGATGCTCATGCGCTGGAATCAGCCGGCGCTTTGCTGCTGGTGCTGGAGGGCTTGCCAAGGGAAGTGGCGGCGCGGATCACGGCGGAGGTCGGGATTCCCACGATCGGGATCGGCGCAGGTCCGGACTGCGATGGGCAGATTCTGGTCTTCCACGATCTGGTCAACCTGAGCTTCACGCAGCCCGCGAAGTTTGTGCGGCACTATGGCGATGCGGCAGCGCTCTTCCGCGAAGCGATTGACGGATACCGGCAGGACGTGGAGGCGCGGGCTTTTCCAGGCGATGACGAGAGCTATCATCTGGCGAAGGACGTGGTGGCTGCGCTGGTTCGCGAAAAGGCCTGATTTGTCCCGATGCTGATTGTTCGAAACATTGCCGATGCGCGGGCCGCGCTGGCGAAGCTGCGCGCCGAGAGGCGATGCATCGGGCTGGTGCCGACCATGGGTGCGCTGCACGAGGGGCATCTGTCGCTGGTGCGAGCAGCGAAAGCGCACTGCAACGCCGTCGTGACGACGATCTTCGTCAATCCAACGCAATTCGCACCGGGCGAGGACTTCGCGAAATATCCGCGGACGTTTGAGGCGGATTGTGCGCTGCTGGAGAAGGAGGGCGTGGACGTGCTGTTTGCGCCCGAGGCAGCGGAGATGTATCCGGCGGGAGCCAGCACCGTGGTGGAAGTGGCCGGCCTCTCCAATCGCCTCGACGGCCAGTCCCGGCCGGGACATTTTATCGGCGTGGCGACGGTGGTGGCGAAGTTGTTCAACATTGTGCAGCCGAATCACGCGTTCTTCGGGCAGAAGGATGCGGCGCAGGTGGCGGTTCTGCGGCGGATGGTACGGGATCTGCATTTCAATCTCGAGCTGGTGGTTTGTCCCACGGTGCGTGAGGCGGATGGGCTCGCGATGAGCTCACGCAATCGGTACTTGTCGCCGGAGCAGCGGCAGCAGGCACTCGTGCTGAGCCGAGCGCTCAGGAGGGTGGAAGCGGAGATTGGCGCGGGGCTGGTCGACGCTCCGGCGCTGATCGATGCCGGCTTGGCGGTTCTGGCCGACGAGCCGGAGATTCGCGTGGATTACTTCAGTGTCGTTGACCCGAACACGCTCGAAGACGTAGTCGACGTGACGGCGGGTGCACTGGTAGCCGTTGCGGCGGTGGTAGGTCCGGCCCGGCTCATCGACAATGTCGCGATTCCGGCACGGTGAGGCCAGCCAGGGACCATCGGCGATTTCTTCACGGCTCACACTGGCACCGACGGCGCAGAGCCGCTTTCAAAGGCTGATCGTTCTGTTAACTGATCTGCTAACCACGAGGGGGCTTACCCCTCCAGATGTGGCTGATTCCACTCACCCGGACCCCCTCCCGACCCAAAATTCCTCAAAACTGGTCTCCGTGAACGACCGGCCTCGACGGTCATTGCGGCTGCCTTGCGGGTTCCGCACCTTGCGATGGGTGCTGGTGTCCGGGAGGGGGCACGAAGTGCTCCGGCATGGAATGGCCGCGGTGGCAGGTCCCGCAGGTAACGTGCTTGTCCTCGGGCATGGCATCGGGATCGTGGACCTGCGACATGTACTGATCGTTGATGGTGCGAGTCATCGCGATCATAGTGCGGGCGATGGTCTTGTCGTCCCTGGCATCGGAAGCGAAATCGAGCTTGTGCGTCTGCGGATTGGTGGCGTGACAGAACTTGCATTCGACGCCGAGAGCGCCGGCGTAGCCGCGCATGATCTTGATCAGGTCTTCGCGGGAGATGTCCTTCGGGAGGACTTTGAGGTTCACCGGCTTGGGCAGCGGCTGGCGAGGATGGGCGCCGGGCTGGGCCTCGGACGCGGCACTTTGTCCAGCGGCTGAAGGCGCGGCATCCTGGCCAAGAAGCGGCTCTGCGGCCAGGGCGAGAGAGAAGATTCCAGCGAGGAACAACCGGCTGTGCATAGGGGCAGATTCCTGGGGAGCTGAGATCGACTGCGGAATCAGTCGTTTCCGGCTATCTTACCAACGCTGGAGGTACGGAGGCACGGCGCGAGTCTCATCATGACGGGGAATTCATCCTGCAGGCAAACGCCCGGAGACGAAGCGATTGCCAGCGATGGTGAAGCGCAAGGGGCGTTCGGCGGCTTTGCGAATCCCGATGCGAGGTGAGACGTCGATGGCATCGGGCGTGAAGCCATCGTCCTCGACGTGAAGGCCGGAGCGGGAGCTGGTGACATCGATGCCGTTGTGGGTTTCGCGCACAATACCGAGGGCCTGACAGAGGCGGCCTGGCCCTGAGGTGAGGAGACGCGGATTGGCGCCGGGTAGGAGGCCGCGCAGGCGAGCCATGGTCGCCAGACCCTGGACAGGCTCGATCGCACGCAGCAGAACGCCGCCTGGCTGGCCATCGGGCTCGCAGGAGAAGTTCAAACAGAAGTACATGCCGTAGATGAAGTAGACGTAGGCGAAGCCGGGAGGGCCGAAGAGGACGGCATTGCGGGCGGTCTTGCCGACGAACGTGTGGGCGGCCGGATCGTCGAGGCCAAAGTAGGCTTCGACTTCGACGATGCGGCCGGCGAGGCGCTCGGTTTTTCGCCGTGAGCCCGACTCGTCGATGTATCGCCGAACGAGGAGTTTGCCGAGGAGGCCGCGGGCGACCAGGTCGGGTCGGGCGAGGTAGAAGTCGCGCGGAAGAATCGGGGACCTTGCCATCTACTTCGAATGGAGTCCTTTGAGCACGGCGAGAACCTCCTCCGCGTGGCCTTCGGGCGTGACCTTGGGGAAGATCTTGAGCAGGCGCTGGTCGGGCCCGATGAGGAAGGTGGTGCGCTCGATCCCCATCACTTTCTTCCCGTACATATTCTTTTCTTTCAGGACGCCAAACTGATTGCAAACGGTTTCGTCTACATCAGCAAGGAGGGGATACGGGAGGTCGTACTTTTCGCGGAACTTCTTCTGCGCTTTGGGCGTGTCGCGGGAGATGCCGAGGACCACGGCGCCGGTGTTCTGGATCTTCCTAAACTGATCGCGGAAGCCGCAGGCCTCGATGGTGCAGCCGGGGGTATCGGCTTTCGGATAGAAGAAGAGGACAACCGGCTTTCCGGCGAAATCCTTCAGGTGAACGGTTTTCTCGGAGTCATCCTGGAGCGCGAAATCGGCAACTTTGTCGTTGATTTCCATTTTTTCCCTTCAAACCATGCAAGGATGCGGGCGCGAGCGCGCCACAGTTAAGATTGTTTCGTAGCAGTGAGGATTATGTCACGGGTTCGGACAGGATATTTGGTATGGGCGGTCGTGGCCGCGGTGGCTGCAGCGTGCGGTTTGTCGGCGCGGGCCCAGTATGTCGGCCGTGTGAACACAGCCAGCCAGCAGAATGGCACGCATCTGCGGGCTACCGCGGTCCTGGAGTTCACCGGGGATCTGAACAAGATCAAAGAGAGCCGTCTGGTACCGGTCGCGGTGTGGGATGGCATGCAGTATCAGCCGGGCGGGCTTTATCTCGCGCAGCCGGCACCGCTGGCAGTGCTTTCGGGCACGCAATACGAGTTGGAGAACGAGGGTAGACCGGAGGGGTTTTTCAACATCCGGGACGCGGAGGATTTGGCCGGGCTTTGGGTGGGCGTCGGGAGCTTTGAAGCGCCGCCTGCTCCCAAGCCGAAAGCTGCCCCGTCGAAGAGCAACCACGTCTACGAGGTGAAGGACTACGATCCGGACAAGCCGCACTTTGCGCATCGGCCGCCGGATGAGCAGAACCAGGGCGGGGGAAGCGGCACGGGTTCCGGGACAGGCACCAATGCGCAGAATGCGCCGGCGGATCCGGATCGGCCGACGCTGCACTCGCGGGCCGGGGGCGGCGATTCCGGATCAGCGAATTCCGGGTCGTCGAATCAGCCCGACGTCGATCCGGATCGGCCGACGTTTCATCGCCAGTCCAATGCATCTGCGGGAGTGCCGACGGCGCAGCCCCCGGTGGATCCGGACCGGCCGCGGCTGGAGTACAAGCAGCCTGAGGAGCAGGCCAAAATGGACAAAGCCACCGCTCTGTTTGGGCTGCCAGCGGACATGAAGCAGGTGGCTGGAGTTTCGGATACGCGCAGCGGCGACACGCTCTCGTGGGCATTCTCTTGGGCCAATCCGGACGATGAGAACAAGATGAAGACGGCGCTGGAGGCCATTGCAGAGAAGGCCATCGCTCCACCGGCGGACGCGACGGCGACCAAGCCTGCGAGCAGTGCGACGGCGCGACACAAGCGGGCTCAACTGGCAGCGACCCCACTGCCGATGCTGGCGGATGAGGAATTCAGGACGTTCAGCCTGAGTTTTGGTGGCGGGGCGACGATGGTGCTGACGGGGCACTCCACGACCAGACCGGCAAAATACGTAACGATCATCGCGGAGCCTGATTTTTACGGGCAGCCGAAGGTCCTGCTGCAGCAGGTGACGAGCGACAGCGCTCTGGATGTTGCACCGCGGTATCGGCTGGTGGATGCGGTCGATACCGAAGGCAACGGCCGAGCGAATTTGATTTTCGAACTGCGCGGACAGACGTTCCGGCAATTCGCCATCTACCGGATCGCGGGCGGAACAGCAACCCAGGTGTTTGTTACGCAACCGACGGCGAATTAGCTCAGCCACGGTTACGATTTTCCGCAGCAACGGGCATTCCGATCAGCAACAGTTACAATTTTGGGATCTGGCTGGTATCCCAGCCGCCGCCCAGGGCGCGGATGAGCTGCACGCTGGAGACAAACTGCCGCGTCGCGATGTCGGCCTGGGTTCTCTGATTGGTGAGCAGGGTGGTCTGTGCAGTCAGAACCTGCAGATACGTCGTCACGCCACCCTTGTATTGATAGGTATTGATATCGAGGGAGCGCACCGAGGCCGCAACGGCGAGCTGCTGCTGCGCCGATTCCTGGTCGAGGATCCGAATCGCGGCGAGATTGTCTTCGACATCCTGAAATGCCGCGAGCACCGTCTGGCGATAATTCGCCACCTGTTGCTCATAGGCGTCGCGCGCCTGCTGGGTGATGGCATGACGACGGCCGGCATCGAAAAGCAGCTCGACGGCAGTGGCGCCGAGGGACCACATTTCACTGGGGCCCTGAATGAGAGTGCCGGGATTGCCACTGGCAAAGCCGCCGGTCCCGGTGAGTGAAACGTTGGGGTAGTAGGCCGCGACGGCGATGCCGATCTGGGCATTGGCGGCATCGGTCTGGCGCTCTGCGGCAGCGATATCGGGGCGGCGCTCGAGCAATTGCGAGGGTAGGCCAATGGGAACTGGCGGAATCTGCTGGCCAAGCGGCATCGCCGGAAGGCTGAACGTGGACGCCGGCGTGCCAATGAGGGTCGCGATGGCGTGTTCGTATTGTGCGCGGGCCACGCCGACATCGATGTACTGAGCACGGGTGGTTTCGAGCTGAGTCTGGGCGAGGGCGACGTCGGATTCCGTCGCTACGCCGCCCTTAAAACGTATCTGTGTCAGTTTCAAATACTCTTCGTACGACTGAACCGTATTGTCGAGCAGTTGCTGCTGGGAATCGAGGCCGCGCAGCTCGAAATAGTCGGAGGCAAGCTCGGCGCGGAGACTCAGGTCCACGTTCGCCAGCAGCGCGGCAGAGGCCTGGGCGTTGGCGCGGGCCTGCTCGACGGTGCGGCGGACCTGGCCCCACAGATCGGGCTCCCACTGTGCCTGGCCGGTGATGGCGTAGGTGTTGTACTGGTAGTTCGTGAGGGCGCGATTGGTGTTGGGCTGGTTGTAGGATTCGCGCGTCCGTCCGGCAGAAGGCCCGGCGGCAAAGGTTGGATAGTACTGCGATCGCGCCACGCGGACCTGCTCACGGGCGGAAAAGTACTGCTCCATGGCAATGCGCAGGGTTTGGTTCGAAACTGCAACCTTCGCCTCCAGCGCGCTCAGTTGTGGATCGCTATATAGATCCCACCACTGGCCACGCAGCACGCCGTCGCGGGGCTCCGCCTGCTTCCACGTACCGTTAGGAGGGTTGGGCGGAGGAGCGACGTTCTCTTTCCATGCAGGCGCGGTAGCGGCATCGGGGCGATGGTAGTGGGGGCCCACCGTGCAGCCGGCGAGCAGGAGCGCCAGCCCAGAGAATGCCAGCGCCCACGGGCGAAGGCGCATCATGCACTGCCCTCCGGACCCTGGCCGCCGGGGTTCTCCTGCGGCTGCGAAGTGCCGGGAACGCCGCCATTGTTGGGGCTGACGACACGGACTCGTTCACCGTCGACGACGGAATCAGGCGGACTCTGGACCACTTCATCGGTGGGCTGCAGGCCGGAAATGACCTGGACAATGCGGCCGTCGTCCTGGCCGATGACGATGGGCACCAGTTTCGCGGTATCGCCATTGGGACCATGAACAACCGTGACAACGCGCAGGCCCTCCTGGCGGAAGAGCAGCGTGGATACGGGCAGAATCAGGGTCTGCCTGACGACCTTCAGCTGGAAATGGACTTCAGTATAGGCGCCCGGGACGAGGGAGCCGTCGCCATTGGGAACGTCGACTTCAACGAGCAGTGTACGCGAGGCGGGGTCGATAGCACGCGCGGTGCGGACCACTTTGCCGTGGAAGCGGCGTCCGGGAAATTCCTCGAGCGTGAGGTCGGCGGCTGTGCCCGGAGTGCAGGAGGGCGAATCGACCTGGGGAACATTCACATACACGCGCATGATGTGCTCATCGTCCATGTGGAACATCTCGCGTCCACCGGAAGTGCCGGCTCCGGCGTTGATGAGGGTGCCGATGTCGACGTCACGGGCGGTGACGATGCCATCGAAGGGCGCATAGATTTTTTCGAATCCGGTGAGCTCTTCGAGGCGCTGAACGTTGGCCTGCGCGGATTTGACCTGGGTGGTGGTGGATGCAGCCTGGGTGACGAAGTTCTCCGTGTCCTGCCTGGCGACCGCGTTGCTGGCGAGAAGATCGGTGTAGCGGCTGGCCTGCGACTTCGCGTAACTCGCGTTGGCCTCCGCGGTGGCCAGATCCTGTTTGGCCTGGGCGAGCTGCTGATCGACTTCAGGGCTGGCGATCGTGGCCAGCAGTTCGCCTTGCTTCACGCGCGCGCCGATATCGAAGTACCACTTTTCCAGATAGCCGTCGGTGCGGGCGTAGATGGGCGAGTCGACGTAGGCGAACATGTTGCCGGGCAGGACAATCTCCTGGCTGGGCTCTCCGAGTTTTGGTTTGTCGATGAGGACATCCGCGAGGGCCAGGTCGCCGGTGCGGGTTTTCAGTGACTTTTCTGCACGCACACGCGGGATAATGCCGACGACGGCAAGGACCGCGGCGACGATCATCACGGCGACAACCAGCAGAATGGCCTTGCGGCCTGAGATAGGCGGACGATCGTCTTCGTATCCGTGGGTTTCGTGGTTCGGTGGCCGGTTCGGCTGAGATCCTTTTGCTTCGGTCATAGGTTTAGCTCCCGGTCGCGGGCTGCTGTTTGTGTGCGTGACGACGGGCTTCACGTTCTTTATGGCGGCGTTCCAGACGCCCATGCAGCACGCTGAAAATGGTTGGGACAAAGAATAGGGTCGAGACGGTGGCAAAGAGGAGGCCGCCGATAACCGCGCGGCCGAGAGGCGCATTCTGCTCGCCACCGGAGCCGAGGCCGAGGGACATAGGGACCATGCCGAGGATCATGGCAAGTGCCGTCATGAGCACAGGGCGGAAGCGCACGAAGCCCGCGTTGAGTGCGGAGAGAGATGCGTCGCCGACGGTCATCTCGAGCTGCTCACGGGCAAAGCTGATGACGAGAATCGAGTTCGACGTTGCTACTCCCATGCACATAATGGCTCCGGTAAGCGCGGGGACGCTGACGCGGGTGTGGGTAAGAAACAGGAACCAGACGATTCCGGAGATGGCAGCAGGAAGGGCGCAGACGATGATAAAGGGATCGAGCCAGGACTGGAAATTGACGACGATGAGCAGGTAGACGAGCAGGATGGAAAAGACAAGACCGCCGAGCAGGCCCTCAAAAGAGCTGCGCATGGTTTGTACCTGTCCGCGCACCACCATGTGGGAACCGCGAGGGAGGTGCGATTGCTCCTGGTCGACGATCTTTTGGATGCCTCGGCTGACGCTGGCGAGATCTGTGCCGACGACGTTTCCATAGATATCGATGACGGGGGTGATGTTGTAGTGCGTCACCGTGGCTGATTCCTGGCCAGGATCGACAGCAGCGACGTTGCCGAGGATCTGGATGGGCTGGCCGCCTACGGGCCCGGGAATAGTTGGCGCCAAACCGGCTCCATACGAGCCACTGTTGGGGGGCGCAGCACCGGTACCGCTGGAAGACGCCGCGCCGCTGCCGGGGGTGACCGGGATGTTGCGCAGATCCTGCATAGTGTCGAGGAGATACTGCGGCGACTGCACGGCAATGCTGTATTCAACACCGTTGGATGGATCCAAATAGAAGGTTGGCGAGGTCTGGAAACTGCCGCTGCTGGCGACAAGCAGGCTTTGCGCAATATCGCGCTGGGCCAGGCCGGCGCTTTGCGCCATGGTGCGATTCACGTTGATCTGGAGGCGAGGATTGTCAAAGGGCTGCTGGATGCGCATGTCAGCAGTACCGGGAACGTACTTGATGCGATTGAGCAGGTTCTCGGCAAACTCCCGATTGCCGAGCTGATCGGGGCCGACGATCTGGATGTCGATCGGCGCGGGCAAACCGAAGTTGAGAATCTGCGTGACCATGTCGACGGGCAGCGTATAGAACTCGGTGCCGGGAAAGCGCTGGGGCAGGATTTCGCGCAGGCGCGCCACGTAATCGTCGGTGGGATGATGCTTCTCGGTAAGGGAAACCTGGATATCGGCGTCGCCGGGCCCTACCGGAGCGGAGTTTGAATAGGACAGGTTGATGCTGGAGTAAGGCAACCCGATGTTATCGATGATGGTGACGAGTTCGCTTTTCGGAATGACCTGGCGAATCGTGTTGTCGATGCGGTCGCACAGCGCTGCGGTGTCTTCGATACGCGTGCCGGTTCGAGCACGGATGTGGAGCTTGAACTGGCCGCTGTCGACGCTGGGGAAGAAATCCTGTCCGAGAAACGGGAAGAGCACAGCAGCGGAGCCCATGCTGAGGACAAAGAAGAGCACGATGAAGACCGCGGAATGAGCGATGCACAGCTCCAGGATGCGACGGTAGCCGCGGCGAATTTTCTCGAAGCGGCTTTCGAAGGCAAGCTGAAAGCGGATCAGGGGATTACGACTGCGTAGCTTTTGTTCGCCCTCCTGCGGGTCATGTTCGCGCAGGAGGTATTTCGCCATCGTGGGAACCACGGTACGGGAGAGCAGGTAGGACGCGAGCATGGCGAAGACCACCGCTTCGGCCAGCGGGACGAAGAGATATTTCGCGACGCCGCTGAGGAAGAACATCGGGACGAAGACAATGCAGATGGAAATGGTGGCGACCAGCGCAGGAACCGCGATTTGCGCGGCGCCGTCGAGAATAGCCTGCTCGATCGCCTTCCCCTGCTCGAGGTTGCGATTGATGTTTTCAATTTCGACGGTGGCGTCGTCGACAAGGATGCCGACAGCGAGAGCGAGACCACCCAGAGTCATGATGTTGATGGTTTCGCCGAGCGCACTCAGGGTGAGCAGCGAGGTGAGGATGGCGAGCGGTATAGAAACCGCGATGATGAGTGTGCTGCGCCAGCTGCCGAGGAAGATCAGGATCATAACCGCCGTGAGGCAGGCAGCAATGATGGCTTCGTGGACGACACCGTCGATGGAATTGCGCACGAAGATGGACTGATCGCCGAGAGGGGTGATCTTCAGTTGGGGAGGAAGCTGGGATTTGAGGTCGTCCGCCTTGGCAAGGATGCCCTTGACGATATTGAGAGTGGAGGCGTTGCCGGTCTTAATGACGGAGAGCAAAGCGGAGCGCTGTCCATCGACGCGCACGATGTTGGTCTGCGGAGGAAAACCGTTGCGCACATGGGCGACGTCGTGGACGTAGACCATCGCGCCGTTCACCTGGCGGATGGGCAGGTCGTTCAAACCCCGGATACTGTCCGGAGCGCTGTTGGTTTCAAGCTGGTACTCGAGCGGTCCGATCTTGATGGTTCCCGAGGGGAGAATGAGGTTCTGCGCGCCTATGGCGTTGACCACGTCGGCGGGCGACAGGCCTTTCGACTGGAGCGCAGGCAGGTTGAGATCGACCTGCACCTGGCGTTGCTTGCCACCGTAGGGATAGGGGATGCCGGCGCCGGGCACCGTGACCAGCTGCGTGCGGATGAAGTTGAGCCCGAGGTCGTTGAGCTGCATCTCCGACAAGCCCTGCCCGGAGAGCCCAAGCTGAATGATGGGGACACTTGAGGCGTTGTACTGGATGACGAGCGGCGGGGTGGTACCGGGGGGCAACTGGCGAAGCTGGGCTTGCGCGATCGCCGTTACCTGCGCCACAGCATTGCCAATGTTAACGCCGGGCTGGAAGTAAATTTTGGTGACTGCAATGCCATTCAGCGAGTTTGACTCGGTGTGCTCGATGTCGTTGACTGTGGTGGTGAGGGAGCGCTCGCTAAGCGTGATAATACGGTCCGCCATTTGTTCCGGCGAGAATCCCTGGTAGCTCCAGAGCATGCTGACGACCGGGATGTTGATGTTCGGGAAGATGTCCACCGGCATATTGAGGACGGCCAGTGGACCTAAAACCATCAACAAGAGCGCCACGACGGCAAAGGTGTAGGGCCGTCGCAGCGCGAGGCGGACTATCCACATATCTCTTCAGTGTCTCCTGCCATGCACGATATTTGCTGTGCCACGGGGTACCGGAAGGCGGGACCTTCCGGGGGGGCTGTCTTCGATGAAGCGGGCACACTGACTTCGCTGGTTCCAGTATCCATCCTCAACCTGTATGAGGGAATTCGCAGAAAAAGCTGTATGTTTCAGAGACGATCAGGTTAACGAAAAAGACCTTGGTGAGCGGCGGTTCCCGCCTACTCGATAGATGTTAACCAGGCCGCACTCGATGCAGATTTGCCTGCAAATACCCGGAGCGACTACAGATTCATCCTCTTGAAAATGCGGCGCGGAATGCTGCGGACCACGAGCATAATGACGGCCCAGAATGGCGGGGCGTAGACCACGTCTTTGCGTTTTCCGATGGCGCGCTGGATGTGTTTCGCGATCTGGCCGGGCTCGGCAAAGAGCGGGCTCCTTGGCAGATGGGCAGTCATGGGCGTAGCAACGAAGCCAGGCTTGACGGTGAGCACCTGCACACCAGCCCGGTCAATGCGGTTGCGTACGCCGTCGAGAAAGATGTTGAGTCCGCCTTTAGAAGCTCCATAGACGTAGTTGCTTTTCCGGCCGCGATCGCCGGCGACCGAGGAGATGACGACGATGGTGCCGTGCCGTTCCGCCTCGAAGTAGTTTGCGAGCCAGGTGACGAGGGAGATGGCGGAGAGAAAGTTGGTCTGGAGAATGGCTTCCGCGACGGCATAGTCTTTTTCCGCCTGGGGCTGATCGCCGAGGACGCCGTGGGCGAGAAAGGCGAGGTCGAGCCCGCCCAGCGCGCTGACGGCCTGGGCGAGCATAGCGGGATGGGCGGAGGTGTCGTCGAGGTCGGCGACGAAGGTGGTCACTGCGGATGCGCCGCGGGTCAGCAAATCGTCACGAACAGCGGCAAGCTTTTGCGCATTGCGACCGACCAGAAGAAACGCAGCGTGCTGTTCGGCCATCAGCCGGAGAGTGGCCTGAGCGATGGCAGAGGTGGCTCCGAGGGCAAGGACGCGCTTCGGTGCAGGAACGGCCTGGCGATCAGCCAACGAGCGGCCTCCGTCCGGTGACGCGCTGCCAGAAGGCAGAGTCGAAACCGGGGTCGACATAGCGCGCGAATTCCTGCCACTGGGGATAGAAGGCCTGAAACTGCTCAGGGGTCATGCGGGCATCCTTGGCGGAATACATGCGGCCGCCGTGATCGAGGGTAATGCGGGCAAGGCGGTCGACAAGATCGAAGCTGACCTCGCGGCGGATGGGAAAGTCGAGGGCCAGCATAGGACCGGGCTTTGGGAAGGACATCATGCCGACTGACGGAACGTCGCCAAAGAACTTGATGACAGCGAGGAAGGAAGCGAGGCCCGATTTGGTGATGGCCTTCAGGATTTGGATCATGCCCTCGCGGCCGCTCTCGTGGGGCAGAACATTCTGGAACTGCAGCAGGCCCTGCTTGCCATACATACGGTTCCAGTGGAGGACGGCATCGAGAGGGTAGAAGAATGACTCGTAGTCGACGGGTCCGATTTTTTGCCTGCTGAGCTGCTTGTGAAAGTAGAGCGAATTGAAGGCCGCCATGGAGAAGCGGTTGAGAGCGAACTCCGGGAGGTTGAAGGGGAAGGTCAGCTTCGGTTCTTTGCTCTTGGTGAGCGGGCCGGCAGTTTCGGAGTGATCGCCCTGCATGAAGATGCCACGGGCGAAGTTGCGGCCGGTGGACACGCAGTCAATCCAGGCGACGGTGTACTCGCTGGTGGCGGATTGCGAAAGGGCGAAGAACTCGTCGATGCCATGAAACTTGTCGCCGCGATATTCGATTTTGCGGGAGACGATGGGGCGGAGGTGGATTTCAACCCAGGTGATGAGGCCGGTAAGGCCCATGCCGCCGATGGTAGCCGCGAACCACGATGGATTCTCGATGGGACTGCAAACGAGGCGGGTACCGTCGGAGCGGACCAGTTCGAAGCGGATCACATGGCGGCCAAAGGTGCCGGCGACATGATGGTTCTTGCCGTGAATGTCGTTGGCAACGGCTCCGCCCACAGTTACGTATTTCGTTCCGGGAGTGACGGGGAGAAAGTAGCCGCGCGGGACGGCGAAGTCGAGGATCTGCTGCAAAGTGACACCAGCTTCGCAGCGGAGCATGCCGGTTGCGGGATCGAAGTGGAGCAGGCGATCCATACCCGCGGTTTGCAGCAGAGTGCCGTTTTCCAACAGGCAGACATCGCCGTAACTGCGTCCCAGGCCGACCGGCAATTGCATGGTGCCGGGAGCGTGCTGCAAAGGAAAGTCGCCCGTCCAGTGCAGCGGAACGACGTCGGCCTGCAAGCGGGGATAGCGGCCCCAGGATTCGAAGCGTGGAGTTGATGCTGGAGTTCCGGAGTTACCCATGAAAGGCTGCTTTCTTTGCGCTACAACGCTGCAGCGGCCGCGATGACCGCAACGGCCGCGCCGGTGAGGATGCTGAGGCGATCGGTGACGGCAAAAATGACAGGATCCTCATCGAGTTCTCCGCGAGAGGCGAGGAGCCAGACGCGGCTGAGCCAGAAAATCATCAGCGGCGTGATCAGCCACAGCCGGGTTGGATGATGGTAAAGGGAGCCGACGTCCCGCGCCTCACCGATGTAGAAGGAAAACACCACGACCGAGGCGTACGCGCTCGAGGTGCCGAAGCTGCGCAACTGCTCGATGTCGCCGAGAAGATAACCGCGGCCGTTGGCGATGGCCTGCCCGCGGGCGCGCATGTTCTGAAGCTCGCTGAAGCGCTTGACCATGGCGAGGCTCAGGAAGAGAAAGAGGGAGAAAGCTGCCAGCCAGGGCGATATGTCGACGCGCGTGGCGGCTGCTCCAGCCAACATGCGAACGGTGTAGAGGCCGGAGAGCAAAAGGACATCGACCAGCACGACGCGCTTCAGGACAAGCGAATAGGTGAGCGTTCCCACCAGATAAAGAAAAAGCCAGAGCAGGAATCCGACGGGAAGCAGGGCTGCGGCAATCGCGATGGAACCCGCCAGGGAGAGCGCGCTGGTAAGGACTCCGGTGGTTACGGAAAGATCGCCCGCGGCAAAGGGCCGGTTGCGCTTGGTGGGATGACGCCGGTCGGATTCGATGTCGAGCAAATCGTTGGCAATATAGGTGGAGGAAGCGCAGAGGCTGAAGCTGACAAAGGCGATCGCGGCGTCCGCAAACTTCCCCGCGCGGAGGACGTGCGCGAGCAGCATGGGCACGAAAATGAGAATATTTTTCGCCCACTGATGGAGGCGGATGGCTTTGAGAAGAGCCTTTGCGCGTGGAGCACGGTCCCGAAACTCGCGCTCGACGGCGACGCCGCGCGAACGCAGGCGGGCACGCAGGGCGGGAACGGGATTGGCGATCATCGCGGCGCCGGCGTGCTGCAGGAGGGTGAGATCGGGGCCGGCGTTTCCGATGTAGTCATATCCTTCGCCGCCGAAAGTCCTGCGCAGGCCTTCGAGTTTGTTGCCGGCGGTGAGATTGGTTTTGCCGTCGCTGGCAAGCACGCCCGCGAACAAGCCCAGGTGATCGGCGATGCGCGTTGCGAGCTGCTGGTCGGCTCCAGTCGCGAGATAGAGCTTGCGCCCTTGGCCCCGCTCGGTCTCCAGATACTCGATTACGGAGCGGTTGTACGGCAGATGGCGGACATCGAGCGAGACACGCGCCCCGACTTCCGCTTTGACGACGGCTTTGCCGCGCAGGAGCCAGAGGGGGAACCGCAACGCATCGAGGGGGCGGCTCCGGAGAAGTACAAGCAGGGAGTCCATCAGGGTGTCGCTCTTGACCAGAGTGCCGTCGAGGTCGACGCAGAGGGGCCGGCGATACACCTCCGGCGCCAACTGCTGAACGGGCGACTGGTTCAAGGAAATCTCTCCCATGTTCCTGGACACAAAAACTGAGCGAACTGAGCCGAAACGAAGACGCTTCGGGGCTCGTCACACTCCATCGGACGAGAGCGCAGGATTTCAGCGCAAGTATAGCATCGCGTCATCGCGATGCCGCCCCATACTGAACCAGCTTTGGCACTGGTCCCTTGCCTTGGTTCAGCGACAGCAGCAGGTTGCCCCAGTTCACCGAGCGAGCGTGTTCTCGAGGTCAGCCTGGGGCGATTCGGAGTTCTTCTCGACGCGCTTCTCGGGGAAATAGGCGTTGATGATGTATTGCTCGAGCATGCGCTGCGTGTTGAAGAATGATCCATTGAGCGCAATGGTGGAGCGCATGATGCGCCGCCACTGCCCAGTGTCCTTGTAATAGAGCGGGAGGATGAGTTTTTCGAGGTGCTCGTACAGGGATTTAGCCTCACCCGATTCCTCATCGTGATCGTCGATGGCCCAGCCGGTGACGCCCTCAATCCAGCCTTCAATCCACCAGCCATCGAGAATGCTGAGGCTGGGCACGCCATTGAGGGCGGCTTTCATGCCGCTGGTACCGGAAGCTTCGTAAGGACGCCGCGGAGTGTTGAGCCACAAGTCGACGCCGCCGGTGAGGAGCGCTCCCAGCTTCCACTCATAATTCTCGAGATAGACGATTTTCAGCGGCGATTCGCGGAGTTCCCGCGCGAGTTCGATGACGCGGCGGATCTTGGCTTTTCCAGGCTCGTCGGCGGGATGCGCTTTGCCCGCGTAAATCACCTGCAAACCGCCGAATTTCTCGGCAGTTTTAACCAGGCGCTCAGGCTCGGTGAAGAGCAAATCGGCGCGCTTGTAAGTGGCGGCGCGACGCGCGAAGCCGAGGGTGAAGACTTCCGGATTCATCTCGATCCCGGAGGCGGCCTTCACGGCCTGGATAAGCGCCTGCTTCGAAGCAGCATGAGCCTCGACGATTTCGTTTTCGGGAATGTCGATGGCGTAGCGAAGCGTCACATTATCCTGGCGCCAGCGCGGCAGGTGCTTATCGAAGATGGCCTGGACTGAGGGTGCCGTCCAGGTACCGGCGTGGACGCCGTTTGTGATGGCGTCAATGGTGTACTCCGGAAACATCTGGCGAGAGACTTTGCCATGCTGCATGGCGACGCCGTTCACGAAACGCGAAAAGCGCAGGGCAACGTAGGTCATGTTCAGCAAGCCATCGTGGAAACAGCCGAAGCGTTCCAGCATGCCGGCGCGCTCGGCGCCGAGGATGCGATAGGCCTGCTCGCCGGAAAAGCGATCGTGGCCGGCGGGCACGGGAGTATGGGTGGTAAAGACACAGTGACGGCGGACCGCCTCGGCGTTGCGCTCAGTGGCCGTCTGGAGACCAGCGCCGTGGAGCTCCTGTTCCAGAACGGGGATGGTCAGCAGCGCGGCATGGCCTTCGTTCATGTGGTAAACGGCAGGCTCGTATTCAAGGGCGCGGAGGAGACGGGCGCCGCCGATGCCAAGGATGGCTTCCTGGCGCAGGCGGTAATCCGCGTCCCCGCCATAGAGGAAATCTGTGATCGTCCGGTCGACGGCGCTGTTTTGTTCCAGATCGGTGTCGAGGAAATAGATGGGGATGCGATGTCCCGTAACGCCTTCGAGATCATAGCGCCAGGCACGGACCGCGACTGGGCGTCCCTCAAGGGTGACGGTAACGACGGGCTCCTCAGCGGCGAGGATGGTTTCGGGACTCCACGGCTGCGGCTCCTCGGTTTGCAGGCCCGTCGTGGGATCGAGGTGCTGGCGGAAGTAGCCTTTGCGATGGGCGAGGGTGACAGCGGCCAGCGGCAGGCCCATGTCCGCCGCGGCACGCAGGGTATCGCCGGCGAGCACGCCAAGCCCCCCGCTGTAAGTGGGAAACTCCGGAACAACGGCGATCTCCATCGAGAAATAGGCGACAACGCCGCCTTCACCTGGTTCTTCCGGGGAAAAGTACTGGGAACGGTTGATAAATCGCATCGGTAAAACGATTTCTCCGGCCTGTGCAAGCGCTCGCCCATCAGAATAACAATCCTGCGTCGGGTCTGCAGCTTGCTTCGACCCCTTGTGATTGTTACATCCCGGTCAAAGGCGCCGGTATGGCTCTTCTGTGGAATACTGTCGTACTTATCTCGTCACGGGGGACGTGCTTGGCGGCTTCCTTCAGACTGCGTGGGCGGCAGCCGATGCATGGCAGCGATAAATCTCGGCGTCGATTCCCGTCGCGGCGCGATATTCATCGTGCAGCCGCGCGGCAAACTCCGCAGCCATCTCAGCCTGAACGAGATTCACCGTGCAACCCCCGAAGCCGCCCCCGGTGAGACGAGCGCCGATGAGGCCGGGCTGGCGCTGAGCTGCCTCGACCATGATGTCAGCCTCGTCGCAGCTGGCCTCGAAGTCGTCGCGATAGCTGGCGTGAGCCGCAGCCATGAGGTCGCCGAGCTTTTTGAGGTTTCCCGCAACAAGAGAGTCAGCCGCGGCGACTGTGCGGAGATTCTCCGTGATGACATGACGGCAGCGGCGGAGGACGTTGTCCGGCATCTCAGCACCCCATTGCTCCAGGTCCCTGGTCGTCGCATCACGCAGGAGTTTAATTTCAGGGCGATGGCTGCGGAGAATTTCTGTTCCCTCCTCCACTTCGCCACGCCGGATGCCATACTCACCGCCGGCATGCGCGTGTTTCACCATGGTATTGGCGATGACGAGGCTGATGTTGGCCGGGATCGGAGCGAGCCGGTATTCCAGAGAGCGGCAATCGAGCAGGAGCGCGTGGTTTTCTTCGCCGCGGCAGGCGATGAACTGGTCCATGATGCCGCAGGAAGCTCCAACGTATACGTTTTCTGCACGCTGACAGAGTTTGGCAATTTCTTCGCGAGGGGGCTCGGCTTTGGCGAGGCTGAGAGCGGCGAACGCGGTGGCTACTTCAATGGACGCGGATGAACTGAGTCCGGCCCCGAGAGGGACGTCGCCCTGAATGGTGAGACTGAAGGGTGAGACGGAAAATCCGGCGTCGCGCAAAATCTTGACCACGCCAAGCGGATACCCGGACCAGTGACGGCCACCGTTCTTCGGCAGGCCTTCGATCTGATGGCTCACCTGCTCCTGCAAATTCTCGGACCAGATGACGACCCGGCCGTCGCTGCGGGGAGAGATGGCCGCGAGCGTAGCGAAATCGATAGCGGCCGGCATCACGAATCCGCCCGAGTAATCGGTGTGCTCGCCGATGATGTTGACGCGACCGGGCGCGAGGAATACCGCGGGTTCGGCGCCGAACCGTTCCGCGTGTCTTTTTGTAATACCGTTTACATCGAGCATGCAGGCGTGCCCTCCCCGGAACAAATCAGACCGGAAGTCTAGAGAATTCTGACTACGTTAACAATAGATGCGCGCGGTGTGCGTGCATCGGCCAAAGGTTGGATTCGAGGAGCGGGAGCGGTCATGGGCGGCACGATTAGAGAGCCTCCCTCAGGCGCCGGGCAATTTCGTCGACCCAGGCGAGATGCTCGGGCTTCATGAGAACGGAGCGCAGGGCGGTGACATTGCCGGATTGCGCGTCGCAGGGCCATTCCGCTCGGGGAAAGAAGCGCGCGGGCAAGTGGGCGAGCGCGAGGTGCAGGCCATGCTGGGCGGCGCCGTCGAAGACTCGCTGGGCAAGGTCCGACGATTCGGCGATGCTGGGTGCCCGAACGGCCCACGTGACGATGTCGAGTTCGGGTGTGGGTCCCGCGACAAAGCGGGCGTCGGAGGCGATGATGCTGTGAAGGCGAAGCGCGGCTTCCCTGCCCCGCTCGAGGCCGCGCGAAAACTCGCCACCGCGGACTAAGGGCAGCAGACGCTGGGTGGACCAGAGTGCGACGGCCGATGCGCCAGCCCGTGAGCACTCCAGGCTGATTTCACCGAGGTGGAGTTCGCTGGAGGTGAAGTAGGTATAAGGCGAATCATGCTTATACCAGCGCCCCATGGATGGATCGCGAAACAAGATGCAGCCGCATCCGTAGGGCTGCAGGCCGTGCTTGTGAGGATCTACAACGATTGAGTCCGCTTCACCGATGTGGTCGAAGGCACGCTGCGCGGCGGAGTCGAGGTTGGAAGCCAGGCGGAAATAGCCGCCATAGGCGGCGTCGACATGCAGGCGAAAAGGGTGTTTGGCGCGAAGCCGGAGAATCTGATCCAGCGGATCGACGGCGCCAGTCGCGGTTGTGCCCAGAGTGACGACCACAGTGCCCACATCACCGGCGGCAAGTGCCGATTCGAGTGCGGCGAGGTCCATGCGGCCGCAGGGATCGGTGGGGACGGAGGCAAAGGGAAGCCTGAGGACAGAGCTGATGCGGCTGTGCGTATAGTGGGCCTGCTCGGAGGCGAGGATCTTTTTGCCGGGCGTCATTTGGCCGGCAACCCAGAGGGCTTCGAGGTTGGCGAAGGTGCCGCCGCTGGTGAGATGGCCGAGGAACTCCGTCCAGCCGAACATGGCGGCGATGCCACGGACGGCCTCGACTTCCATGCGAGAGCTGGCGCGGCCGCCATCGAGGGCGTGGTTGTTGGGGTTCAGGCTCATGGCCAGGGCGTAGGCGGCACGCGCGATGGGATGCGGCGGCTTGAGCATCTGGCCGGCGTAAAGGGGATGGAAGTAGGGGAAGTTGTCACCCAGACGCTGGGCGGCTTCAGCGAGAACCGACGCCATGCAGGTTTGGCCAGGAACTTCGGGCGTGTAGCGGGGAAGCCCCGAAAATTCGCGCTCGAGACGGTCGAGTGCCTCGGCCAGCATTTCTGTGTCGCGCGTGAGGCTCTGGTTCATGGAAGGAATCAGGATACCTGCTTTACCGCAGGGTGGTGGACTGGGCGTTTTCCGAAGTTTTGCACCGCCGGGAAAAAAATCTGCGCATCCTTTTTGGGGATCCGTTCTCCAACGCGCCAGAGAGATGAAGGTGAAGCAAAGGAGGCACCCCATGAAAACAGGGACGAGGTTGATGCAAGCTTCTCTGGTTGTTGTGGCGATGTTGCCCCTGACCTGCGGCGTTGCGGCCGCGCAGACCCTGAAAGGAATCCTTGGTCAGCAGGCGAGGACGCTGGTGCAGCAGGCGCAGGGCGCGACATCGGGCGTGGGCACGGTAGACCTGACGCATCCGAAGACGATCCTCGGGCAGATCAAAGGCAATGCGCAGGGGGCGGTGACCCAGGTCGAGGGTCAGGCGGAGCAGACGGGGCTGGGCGATGCCCAGGGAGTTCTGGGCGCCGCGCAGGGCACGATTGCCCAGTTGCAGGCGCAACTTCCCCAGAACTGAAACTGTAGTCGGGGAGTTCAAATCGGGACGAGGTGGCGTGCCAGCTGCGAAGCGTTGGCTCCGCAGCTTTTTGTGCTTTCTGGCGCTGTGCCGGAGGGGCTGCGCCTCAAAGAAATCGAGACTTTTCCAGAGATGACCGGTTTGAGAGAACAGACAGATGAAGGTTGAAACCGGGAAGTGCGCGATGAAAACCGGAATGAAAGCCGCAATGGTTGTACTGGCGATGTTGGTGGCGTGCGCAGGCGCTTTCGCACAGGATCCGGGCGCCGATGCCGCCGCGCAGGCGCAGATTATGGCCGAACAGGCCCAGATGAATGCGCAGCAAATGATGACCAACGCTGACATTTCCGCGCAGCAGGCGCAGGTGATGACCGACCAGGCGACGGCCGATCCCGACGATGCCATCGCCGACCTGCAAATCCAGATGGAGCAGAGCCAGATCGACGCCGAGCAAGCGATGGAGCAGACGGAAATGGCCAGCCAGCAGGCGCAGATTGACGCGCAGCAGGCCATGCTGGCGGCCGCAATTCCGAACTAGACGGTTCGCTTGTCAGCGGCACTCCGGACACCCTCACACGGACCGAATGAGTACCGCAGTCACGTCCACACTGCCGCCAAAATGGGTACGCCAGGGATCGCCCGCCACTGCCCCGCAACACCAAAATAAGTCTGCCGAAAGACCAAACGGATCGTGTATGCTTCCGCCCACCTGGGCCGCGAATCGGCACCCTGCGCCCAGTTCCCCGGTGCTGCAGTCCGTTCCCCCACGAACGATATCAATCCCAAACCCTGGAACGGAGAATGAGCGATGGAATGGTACACGATGGTATGGCAGAAATACGCGCAGTTTGACGGCCGCTCCCGCCGCAAAGAGTACTGGATGTTCACCCTGTTCAACGTCATCGTCTGCTGCGTGCTGTACGGTGGGCTGCTTGCGGCCTTCTTCGCAGGACAACGCATGGTCGGCATCCTCATCGGCTGCCTGTATGTCGCCTATGCCCTGGCGGTGCTGGTCCCCGGCATCGCAGTGAGCATCCGGCGCCTGCACGATACGAACAAGAGCGGCTGGTGGATCCTTATCAACCTGGTGCCCCTGGTGGGTGGCATCATCTTCCTCGTCCTGATGTGTATCGAGGGCGACCCAGGCCCCAACCTCTACGGACCCAGCCCCAAACTGCTGGCTCAGCCCGCCTACTGATAAGGAGGGCTTTCCGCCCGCGCCGATCCGTGTCCTTGCAGGCCCTTGCTCGGCCTGCGAGGCAACCTTTTTGGGGGCCGAATCTGATACACTGGGATAGCGTTAGAACCGAACCGGGCAAGAGCAGTCTTTCGCCTCGCCCAACAAAGCAGGAACAGCAGGTCTGCCAGTTTCGCTCCGATTCACTCCAGCGCAATTCAATTCAGGACATAGCAACAAAATGGAACAAGGTACTGTGAAGTGGTTTAACGACGCGAAGGGCTACGGCTTTATCTCGCGCCAGAACGGCGAGGATGTCTTCGTGCACTACTCTGCCATTTCCGCAAATGGCTTCAAGAGTCTGCAGGAAGGTCAGGCCGTGCAATTCAACGTCGTCAAGGGGCCTAAGGGCTGGCAGGCAGCTGACGTACAGCCTCTGTAAGACGCAAACAAAATCAGAAAGTCAACACGACAAAGGGCAGGCTGCGGCCTGCCCTTTGTCTTTGGATCGGCTGTCCGGACGGACGCCTTCGCCCCCGCAGTCCTCCTGCACCGCTACTTCACTTCCCCGCCCGTCCAGATCTGCTCGACGATCAACCAGACAGCGTTGCCGTTCGGAGCTTTGGTGCGGCGATAGACGGTCAGGTAGTCGCCGGCCATGTTCTGCGTTTTTCCGGTGGCGCGATTGAGGAGCGTCTCCTTGTAGGTTCCGGAGTCGTAGGCGAGGTCGCCGGAAACTTCGATGCGCAGAGAGGTGAAGGCCAGGTCGCTGTCCAATGTGGAGGTGATGGTGGTGAAGAGCTGACGCAGGGCCGCCATGCCGTGGGTGCGGCCGTTATCGCTGATGAAGTCCGCGTCCGGCGCATACTGGGCGAGCGAGTCGTCAATCTGTTTCGCGTGCAGGTCTTTGATCCACTGATCGCGCAGAGCGGCAAATGGATCGTTGGCTACCGGTGCGCGTGCGGTCTGCAGGGCAAGGAAAAGCAGCAGGACGAGTCGCATAGCTCACCAGAACATCGGCGTCAGCGAAAGTCAAGGCTTTGGCCAAGTTCTTTCCAGGCCACTACAATCGCGCCATGCCGAACGAACTCGAAGACCCCCGCCACTACAATCGCGCCATGCCGAACGAACTCGAAGACCCCCGAACTTATTTTGCGGCGGAGCGCACGTTCCTGGCGTGGATACGAACCGGCCTGGGCCTGATGGGCGTAGGCTTCGCACTGGCCCGGTTCGGTCTGTTTTTGCGGGAGTTCCAGGCGAATCAACAGAGCACGGTACATCACTCGGGCCTCTCCGTCTCTTCGGGAGTCGGCCTGGTGGCACTCGGCGTTGTCGTCAACGTTTCCGCGGTCGTGGGGCATATCCGCACGGTTCGAGAGCTGAGGAGCGGCACCTGGAACCCGGGCATTTCGCGCAACGCGGTGCTCCTGGCGCTGCTGCTGGCCTTCTTCGGCGTTGCGGTGGCGATCTATTTGTTGCTGCTGCGCTAAGCGAGGAATCGGCGCAGTGCCGCTACAGGACTTTAGTGACGCCTGGGTGACGAAGGTTCATTGCGGGACAGTTCCGCGCGCCCGAGAATAGCGGCAATGTTCCTGCGCGTACGCCTCAATCTGATGGAGTCGGCTGTGAACGCCATCGAGCGTGCCGCTGCGCGGCGGAGGCCGGAACGGGCGCAGCATCTCGAGACCGGTCTTCAGGGAGAGCGGGCGGCATTTTTCTGGCTGCTGCGACGGGGATACGTGGTGGTGGCACGCGGCTGGCACTCCTCGCGAGCTCCGGGCGACCTGGACATCATCGCATGGAAGGGCAACACTCTGTGCTTTGTTGAAGTGAAGACGCGGACGACGCGCGCCGTGGCTCCCGCCCATCTCGCGGTCGACGAGCGGAAGCGCCGGGTACTGCGCCGGCTGGCGCGACACTACGTGCGGCAGCTTTCGCCGGCAAAAATCGAGACCCGGTTCGACATTTTGTCGATCTATTTCGAGCGAGACAAGCCGGCGAGCTTCGAACACTTTCCCGACGCGTTTGGATGGGTCGAGGCGAGCCACTGATCGTTGGCGCGGCGTCTTCGCGAATTACGCCGCACGATGGTGCAGATCCTTTTTAATCTGGCGATATACCTGCGCGACCGGCGATGGACGCCTGATGCGCTTCCAGAGGTAGCCGGCGATTCCGAGGCCTGCTCCGATGGCGAAGGCCAGAGTCTTCACATGCGATTCGGCCCAGAATTCCCAGCTTTGATTCCTGGCGCGGTCACTGAAAACACCCCGTGCCCCATGGTCGCCCGAGATGGGGTGGTAAAGGTTATCGGGCTGGTCGGAATCCTTCGCTCCGTCGTACTGCTGGGATTCATATCCGGTGCGCGCGAGGAGGTGGTCGGCGAAAGACGGCGCGAGCTTGTTGCCGAAGATAGCTTTGACGGTGGATCCGCCGACGAAGTATTCGCGCCGATGGGGGTGGTGCGCGGCGTGGTAAATGGCCCGTGCGGCCACTTCGGGCTGAAAGATGGGTGGGACAGGCTGCGCTTTCCGCGGGAGGCGGCTGCGCACCCATCCGAACTGCGGCGTGTTGAGCGCGGGCATCTGGACCATGGTGGTGCGGACATTGCTCTTGTCGTGGAGCAGCTCGGTGCGGAGCGCGGCGAAGAAGCCGAGGACAGCGTGCTTGGAGGCACAGTAGGCCGCCTGAAGGGGGATGCTGCGGTAGGCGAGCGCCGATCCGATGTGGACGATGGTGCCGCGATCGCGCGGGAGCATGTATTTGAGAGCGGCGAGGGTGCCGTAGACGTAGCCGAGATACGTGACCTCGGTGACGCGGCGAAACTCGTCGGCGGTCATTTCTTTTATGGGTGAAAAGACGGAGGTCATCGCGTCGTTGACCCAGATGTCAATCGGGCCGAGTTCGCGCTCCACGCGATCGGCAGCCGCTTCGACGGCCGCTGGATCGGCGACATCGACAGGAAGCACAAGGGGTTTGCCGCCCAGAGATTCAACTTCCCGGCGAGCCCCCTCGAGGCCGTCAGCGCCGCGGGCGATAAGTCCGATGGATGCGCCATGGCGGGCGAATTCGCGGACAGCAGCGCGGCCTACGCCTGCCGAGGCACCGGTGATGACAACGACTTCAGGTTGGGTGATGGATTTCCTTCGCGCCGACGGTCCCATGCCGAGTTGGATGCGCAATTCTGTCGCTGTGCGATAGATTCGGCGTTTCACTCGAAGAAGATAACCGGGCCGCACGGTTCCACATCCCACCGGTTGGGGATGAGCGAATACAGTCGCGCTTCTCCTTTTGGCCGGTGCATGATGACGAGCCATACGATTCCCGCTGCCATTGACGATGTCGCGGTGGCAAGTTACACGGTGCCGACAGACGCACCCGAGTCGGATGGGACGCTGGAATGGAATCGCACGACGATTGTGGTGGCAGCGGTTCAGGCAGGTGGCTTGCAGGGGCTGGGCTACACCTATGCGGATGGCGCGACGGCGGCGCTGATCGACGAGGTTCTGCGGTATGCGGTGAAAGGCATGGACGCGATGGCGCCGGGCGCAGCGTACATGGAGATGTGGCGCCGGATCCGAAACCTGGGACGGCCGGGCATCTGCTCAATGGGGATTTCGGCGGTAGACTGTGCGATCTGGGATGTGAAGGCGAGACTGCTGGGCCTGCCGCTGGTGAAGCTGTTGGGCCAGGTGCGAGAGAGCGCGCCGATTTATGGGAGCGGCGGGTTCACGTCATATTCCGACAAGCGTTTGGCGGAACAGCTGGGCGGCTGGGTGCGACAGGGCGCGCGGGCGGTGAAGATGAAAATCGGCCGCGACCTGATCCGCGACGAAGAGCGTGTACGCGTGGCGCGCAAGGCGATCGGCGCGGAGACAGAGCTTTACGTCGATGCCAATGGCGCGTACACGCCGCGCCAGGCGCTGAAACAGGCCGACATGCTGGCCCGGCATGATATTCGCTGGTTCGAAGAGCCGGTGTCGTCGGACAACCTGTATGGACTGAATTTTGTGCGGGAGCGCGCGCCCGGACGGATGGAGATCGCAGCCGGCGAGTACTGCTACGACATTTTCAATTTTCGCGCGATGCTGGCGGCGGGCGCGGTGGATGTTTTGCAGGCGGACATGACGCGGTGCGGCGGCGTGACGGGATTCATGGAAGTTGCTGCACTCTGCCAGGCGTGGAATATTCCGCTTTCGTCACATACGGCGCCCGCGATGCATGTCCACACGGCGTGCGCGGCAGTTCCCTTCTCCGAGATGGAATACTTCCACGATCACGTGCGCATCGAGAGCATGCTGTTCGACGGCGTGCCGCAGATGGTGAAAGGCGAATTGCGGCCGGATGTCTCGCGACCCGGAAATGGGCTGGAACTCCGCCGCAAAGATGCTGAGAAGTTTGCAGCTTGATTCATTTTGCGCCATGGTCCGATCCGAACCGAGGAGGAGAAGAATGTCTGCCAGCCCAGCCCCGCTGATTCCTGCTGAAGAGTTGACCCGCCCCTTTGCCGTCAGAGCCGGAGGACGAGGACTGGATGCGGATGGGCTCCGTCTGGAGCTGGAACGCGAGATCGAGGGCGAGGTTCGGTTCGATGCGGGAACGAAGGCGCTCTACGCGGTCGATGCGTCGAATTACCGGCACATTCCGATCGGGGTGGTGATTCCAAAGACGAAGGACGACGTGGTGCGGACCATTGCGGCCTGCAGGAAGTTTGGAGCGCCGGTGCTGTCGCGCGCGGGCGGGACGAGCCTGGCAGGGCAGACATGCAATACCGCCATCGTGATCGACTGGTCAAAATACCTGCATGGCGTGCTGGAGGTGAATACGCAGCAGCGCTGGGCGCGGGTGCTTCCGGGTACGGTATGCGACGAACTGCGCAACCGGGTTATGCAGCTCACCGGTAATCGGCTGAACTGGGGGCCGGATCCCGCGACCCACAACCATTGCTGTTTTGGCGGCATGATCGGCAACAATTCGTGCGGGGCACACGCACAAATGTCGGGCAAAGTAGAGCACAACGTCGAGCAGATGGAGATTCTGCTGTACGACGGCACGCGGATGACCGCGGGCTGGATGGACGAGCGGGAGATGGATCACCTGATCGCACAGGGGGGGCGGATCGGCGAGATTTACGCGCGGCTGAGGGCGCTGCGCGATCGCTATGCGCAGCAGATTCGCGAGAAGTATCCGCCGATCCCGCGGCGGGTCTCCGGCTACAACCTCAATGAGCTGCTGCCGGGCAAGGATGGGCGATTCAATCTTGCGCGCGCGCTGGTGGGCAGTGAGGGCACGCTGGCTACAGTTCTGGAGGCGAAGGTCAGACTGATCGATGCGCGCGCCGAGCGGGCGATCCTGATGCTGGGTTACCCCAGCATCTTCGAAGCAGCCGATCATGTGATGGAAATCGTGGCGTTCGATCCGGTGGCGCTGGAAGGGATCGACGACCGGCTACGCCAGAACATGCTGAAGAAGGGTGATCAGCATGTGAAGTATCTGGGTTTGCTGCCCGAGGGCGAGGGCTGGCTGATGGCGGAATTTGGAGCAGATCGCAAGCAGGATGCCATCGACACAGCGCACGCGGCGATGGAGACGCTCAGGAAAAAGCGCGGCGCTCCGCAGATGAAACTGCTGACCGACACGGATGAAATGCACCACATGTGGGAGATTCGCGAATCGGGGTTGGGCGCCACGGCGTTCGTTCCGGGCGAACCGGATACCTGGCCGGGATGGGAGGATTCGGCGGTTGCGCCGGAGCAGTTGGGAGCCTATTTGCGGGAGCTGCGGGCGCTGTATGACAAGTACTCCTACAATCCTGCGCTTTACGGGCATTTTGGGCAGGGATGCATCCATTGCCGGGTGGATTTTGATTTGACGAGCGCGGAAGGGATCCGGAAATACCGGTCGTTCATGGAAGAGGCGACAGATCTGTGCAGGAAGCATGAGGGGAGCTGGAGCGGCGAACACGGAGACGGTCAGGCGCGCGCGGAATTTCTGGGCAAGATGTTCGGCGAGGATCTGATGCGGGCCTTTCGCGAGTACAAGTCGATCTGGGATCCGGACTGGAAGATGAATCCAGGCAAGATCGTCGAGCCGGATCGGATGGACGAGGACCTGAAGCTGGGCGCGGATTACCATCCATGGGAACCCGAGAC
>Ga0210398_10000610_pt1 | contig 40012 bp, 31 predicted proteins | sample IncBWC4OmetaG_FD_161047 | JGI IMG/M metagenome (GOLD analysis project Ga0210398, IMG submission 161047) | Forest soil microbial communities from Barre Woods Harvard Forest LTER site, Petersham, Massachusetts, United States - Inc-BW-C-4-O | ecosystem: Environmental > Terrestrial > Soil >... | reverse complement strand
GCCTTGTGCCACCAGACATGGACCTGGTTGGCGTGGGCCGGGGTCGACCAGAGCGCCTCGCGCGCGGACATCCAGCCGAGCCCGTCTTCCGGGCGCCCGGTCATTTCCATGACGTGCGCCACCGTGTGATGCGGCCAAAAGCTCAACGGCTCGAGCTCGGCGGCGGCGCGCGACTCGTCCTCGGCGCGGGCGTAGTCGCCGGCCTCCTCGATCCCGAAAGCGTGGAACGCCAGCAAGGTGGCATAGCCCGGCAGGTCCCTCGGCCACAGCGGCAGCGCGCGCGCCGAGCGGTCGCCGACCCAATGAAAGCGGCCAAGAAAGCCGTCGGCCAAAACCGCGGCCTGGTGCGCCAGGATGTCAAACGGGCAATGCATCAGGTGGCGGTCGAGCACCGCCACGGCGGCGGCCCGCGCACCCTCGACCAAATGGGAGAGGGCCGCGAGATGGGCCTCTTCGCGTTCGTTCGCCGTCAGCGGGCAGGCGGTTTTCACCAATGCCTTGGCCTCGCTCATCAGCATCGGGTCGTTCGCCAAGGCCAGCACCCAGGCGTTTCCCAGATGCGCCATCACGAATTCGGGCGCGGCCTCGCGGGCGGCCTCGAACAGGCCGACGGCGTCGCCGTGGACCAGGTTGAACGCACGCACCGCCTGCTCGTAGGGCGCTACGGCCGCGGCCGTGGCACCGGACAGGCGATGTCCCTGCGCATCGTCGGTCATCGTCAGCTCCCATGTTGCCGATTGCCGGTCAACCGCCGGCCGCGGGGTTGGGTGGCGAGTGTTTGCATTGCAAACCAAAATTGCGCGAGCGCCTCGGCGTCATCCCGCGAGAACCGGCACGGAGGTGGTGACCGGGTGCATCTCAAAGCCGGCGGGTCGGCCGGCGCGGTCGGCGGCTGCGGCGGGCGGCAGCGCCGCGTCCCACAGGTTCGCGTCAAAGCGCCAGCCGTTGACCCGGTCGGCCTCGCGCGAGACGACGTAAAGCAAGGGCGGGACCATCTCGTCGGGCTCGACGAGCCGCGCCGCGCGGCCCTCGCGGCTCATTTGCCGCATTTCCTCGGCCATGCCCGGCGTGTTGGCGCCGGCGCCGGGATTGACGATATTGACCGTGAGCCCGGTGCCGTCGATTTCCTTCGCCCACACCTCGGTCGCCATTTCGAGCGCCGCCTTCGAGGCCCCGTAGGGGTGGGTCCCGGCGCGGTTCATTGTGTCGAGCTTGGTCGTCACGTTGACGATGCGGCCCCAGCCGCGCGCCACCATGCCGGCTGCAGTGCGGCGCGCCAGCCGGTCGGCGGCGAGATAGTTGGTGGCAATGACGTTGTCGACGATGTCGTCGCCGACTTCGAAAAAGCGCTGCATCGTCGGCCGGCGATAGCGCGCCGGGTCGATGTAGGTAAAGGTCAGCCCGGCATTGTTGACGAGGATGTCGACCCCGCCGAGCCGCGCCTCAGCCGCGGCGACGACGCGCTCGCATTCCTCGGGCCGCCGCAGGTCGGCGACGAGGGCATGGACATGCCGGCTGAGCGGCGTCCCCGCGATGTCGCCCTCGATGTTGGCCACGTCGCTCTCGATATGGCCGACCGCGAGCACCCGGCAGCCCGCGCGTGCCAGTCCCAGCGCCATCGCCCGGCCGAGCCCGCGCAACCCGCCGGTCACGATCGCATTGCGCTGTTCCATCGCTCTCTCCCTGACGTCGATCGATGTGCCGCCACCGCCGGCGACGCGGAGCGTCCCGGCGAATGCTAGCACGGCCGGCGCGCCAGATCGCCGTCGCGCAAGGGCCGTCGCGGATCGTATGCCGCGCCGCTGACGCGCCTCTTCCCCGATCACTTCGCCGTGACGCGCGGCTGCCGCGGCTTCTGACCAACCCCGCCCGCCGTTATCCTCGCCTCGGTTACGCGACCCTGGGGAGGGCAAAATGGACGCCAGAGAAGGCGAATTGGAAGCGTTTGTGGCACGCTCGCAATGGACGCGGCGGGGTTTTGTCATGACCTCGCTCGCCACCGGATTTGCGCTCTCGGCGCAGCCGGTCGCCGCCGAGACGATCCACACCGACGCGAACGGGCTCGATGCCGGCGAGGTCAAGGTTCCGGTCGCCGACGGCGCGATCCCGGCGTACCGCGCGATGCCGGACACGGGCGGGCCGTTTGCGACCGTGCTCGTCGTTCAGGAAATCTTTGGCGTGCACGAGCACATCAAGGACATCTGCCGGCGCCTCGCCAAGCTCGGGTACTACGCGATCGCACCCGAGCTCTATGCCCGCGAAGGCAATCCCGCGGAGATCAGCGACATCAAGGAGCTGATCGCGAAGATCGTGTCCAAGGTGCCGGACGCCCAGGTGATGTCGGATCTCGACGCCACCGTCGCCTACGCCAAGTCGACCGGGAAGGCCGACACGGCAAAGCTCGCGGTCACCGGCTTTTGCTGGGGCGGGCGGATCACCTGGCTCTACGCCGCGCACAACCCCGATCTGAAGGCCGCGGTGGCGTGGTACGGCCCGATCGACCGGCCGCGTACGGCCTTGCAGCCGAAATACCCGATCGACCTCGCGATCGACCTCAAATGCCCGGTGCTCGGGCTGTACGGCGGCGCCGATCAGAGCATCCCGGTCGACAGTGTCGAGAAAATGGAGGCGGCGTGCAAAGCCGCCGGGAAGACGTGCCAGGTCAAGATCTATCCGGAGGCGCCGCACGGCTTCAACGCCGACTACCGCCCGAGCTACCGGGCCGATGCCGCCAAGGACGGCTGGGCCAACATGCTCGCCTGGTTCAGGGGCCACGGCGTGGGCTGACCCGCTGCTGCGGTCGGAGGACTCCACGGATCCATTGATGACCATCCCCGTGAAGCGAGGATCTCTATCGACTGCAAGCTGCGGCATGAGACTGCGCACGCGCTATGCGGCCCCGTCGCCAAAGAATTCGCCGCTTCCGAATAGGGGTAGCCTGGCATCTTAAGGTTGGGTGTAACGCGGGCCGATGGGATCATCCGCTAATACCCGAGATACGAGCGGCGCACCGCCTCGTCCTTGGCGATCTCGCGCGCCGGGCCTGCCATCACGATGCGACCGGTTTCGAGCAGGTAGGCGGTCTCGGCGAGGTCGAGCGCCAAGGCGGCGTTCTGCTCGACGATCAGCATCGCGACCCGCCGCTCGCGGTTCAGCCGGCGCAGAACGGCAAAGAGCTCGGCAACAACCAGCGGCGCGAGGCCAAAGGACGGCTCGTCGAGCAGCATCAGCCGCGGGCGCAGCATCAGGGCCCGGCCAACCGCGAGCATCTGCTGCTCGCCGCCGCTCAACGTGCCCGCCTGCTGGCGGCGCCGTTCGGCGAGCCGCGGAAAAAGCGCATAGACCTCGTCGATGTCGGTGTCGATCGCGGCATGGTCGCGCCGCGTCATCGCCCCCAGCCGCAAATTCTCCTCGACCGTCATGCGCACAAACGTGCCGCGCCCCTCGGGCACATGAGCGATGCCAAGGCGCACGATGTCCTCGGTCGCGCGGCCGGCGAGCGGCTTGTCGGCAAAGCGCACCTCGCCGGTCGTGCGCACCGTGCCGCACAGCGCGCGCAGGGTGGTGGTCTTGCCGGCGCCGTTGGCGCCGAGCAGGGTCATAATCGCACCTTCCTCGAGGGCAAAATCGAGCCCGTGCAGCGCCTGGCTCTGCCCGTAAAAGGCGCATAACCCGCGCGCTTCGAGCATCATCGCCGGCATTCCGTTGCGGGTGCGGCGACGACGCGGTGCGACGCGCGACCTTTTCTCGTCGTCACAGGGCTTGTCCCGGTGATCCACGCCTTTTCCGGTCGCAGAGGAAGGAACACGTGACTGGCCGGGACAAGCCCGGCTAAGGCGTCGGTGGATGTCGCGCGAGGACGCCGCACGGCCGACATGCCAGCAAGCGACATCAGGCGCCCATCCCCCTCAGGCCGCCGCGTCGCGAAGATTGCCGAGATAGGCGCGAATTACGGCCTCGTCCTGCTGCACCTCGGCGGGGGTTCCCTCGGCGATCTTGCGGCCGAAATCGAGTGCGACGACCTTGTCGGAGACCGACATGACCAGGTTCATGTGGTGCTCGACAAGGAGCACCGTGACCTGCCGCTCGTCGCGCAGACGGCGGATCAACGCGCCGAGCTCGCCAACCTCGCCATGGCTGAGCCCGCCAGCCGGCTCGTCGAGCAGCAAAAGCCGCGGCCGGGCGGCGAGAGCGCGCGCCAGCTCGACCCGTTTGCGCGTGCCGAGCGGCAGGCCCTCGGGCAATTCGTCGGCGACAGCGCCGAGGTCGAGCAAGTCCAGGAGTGCGCGCGCGTCTTCCTCCAGCATCCGCTCCTGCCGGCGCGCCCACGGCAAATGCAAGGCGTCGCTGACAAAATCGCTGCGGCTCCGTGCATGCCCGCCGATCCGGACATTGTCGAGCACCGACTGTCGCGCAAACAGCGCCAGGTTCTGGAACGTGCGCGAAATGCCGATCTCGGCGATGCGGTGTGCCGGCCGTCCAAGCAACGAGCGTCCTTCAAAGCAAATGTCGCCGCTCGCCGGCGTGTAAAGCCGGCTCAAGCAGTTGAACAATGTGGTTTTGCCGGCGCCGTTGGGGCCGATCAGCCCGAGGATCTGCCCTTCGTCGAGATCGAACGAGACGCCGTCGAGCGCCACAATGCCGCCGAACCGCACCACGACCTTGCTGACCTCGAGCAGCTTGCCGCCGCGTGCCGGGCCGCTCATCGGGTCGGCGCCGGAAGGCGAACGGTCCCGCACGACATGGCGTCGAGGCCGCACACGCTCTCCCACCTCCCTTGCAAATGTCCTGCGTCCGTCCGGCGAAACTGCCGGCCCGTCGCGCTTGCGTCAAGCGGGCAAGCCGCGGAGCTTGGCGTCGAGGCCGCTTGCGAATGAGGGCCGCCCCTGATTTGGTTGGCCCCGACCGGCGCGGTTCCGGTCAAACGAGGAGACGCGGCATGCGATACCAGTTCTATTACTGGCCGGGGATACAGGGTCGCGGCGAGTTCGTCCGGCTCGCATTGGAGGAGGCCGGCGCCGATTACGTCGATGTCGCCCGCCGCCCCGGCGGCGAGGCTGAGATGATGCGGCTAATGACGGGCGCGGACGCCGCCCGCCCGGCCTTCGCCCCGCCCTTTCTCAAGGCCGACGATCTGCTGATCGGGCAGACCGCCAACATCCTCTTCTATCTCGGGGCCCGCCACGGGCTGGCGCCGCAGGACGAGGCGGGGCGGCTGTGGGCGCACCAGCTGCAATTGACGCTCGCCGATCTCGTCGACGATACCCACGACACCCATCACCCGATCGCGAGCAGCCTCTATTACGAGGACCAGCGCGGCGAGGCGCGCGCCCGGAGCGCCGATTTCCGCCGCGCGCGGATGCCGAAATATCTCGGCTATTTTGAAAACGTGCTGGCGCGCAATGGCGCCGGCGGCCATCTGGTCGGAGCGGCGTTGACCTACCCCGACCTGTCGCTGTTCCAGGCCGTGGCCGGGCTGCGCTATGCCTTTCCTAAACGGATGGCGGCGCTCGAACCGCAATACCCGCGCGTCGCGGCACTGCACGACCGGGTGGCGGCGCGCCCGCGCATCGCGGCCTATCTTGCCTGCGACCGCCGCATCCCGTTCAACGAGCACGGGATCTTCCGCCATTACCCCGAGCTCGACGAAACGGATTAGGGATGCCGGCCGGTGCGGCGCTCGTGTCGCGCCATCACGCGGAAAGCGAGCGCCACAAGCACGACGACGACGCATAGGAACAACGTCGCGAGAGCGTTGACCTCGGGGCTGACGCCGAGCCGCACGCTCGAAAACACCGCCATCGGCAGGGTGGTCGCCGAGGGGCCGGTGACAAAGCTCGCGACCACGAGGTCGTCGAGCGACAGGGTGAACGCCAACAGCCATCCCGACACCAGCGCCGGGCGGATGCCGGGCAGGGTGACCCGAGCGAGCACGGCCCACGGACGCGCGCCGAGGTCGAGCGCCGCCTCCTCGAGCGAGCGGTCGAACGTGGCGAGCTGGGCGCGCACCAGCACCGCGACAAACGACGCGCCAAAGGTCGCATGCGCGACCGTGATCGTCATGACGCCGCGCGGCGGCCAGCCGAGCAGCCGCTCGCAGGCGACAAAGAACAGCAGCAACGACAGGCCGAGGATGACCTCCGGCACGACCAGCGGTGCGAGCAAAGCAAAGCCGAAAAGGCGCCGGCCCGGAAAGCGGGCGAACCGGGCGAGCGTGAAGCCGGCCGACGTGCCCAGCGCCAGCGCCAGGCTCGCCGCCATCGCCGCGACCTCGATGCTCGTCGTGGCGGCGCTGCGGAATTGATCGTCGCTCGCGAGCGCGCGATACCAACGCGTCGAAAACCCGGCCCAGACCGCGACCAGCCGCGACGCGTTGAACGAATAGAGCACCAACAGCGCGATCGGCGCGTACAGGAAGACAAAGCCGAGGAGGAGTGCGCAGGTGCCCAGCGCGACGCCACCACGGTTACCTCTCACAACCGCCACACTGGTGTTCCGGTGCCGTCGAATTCACACCGGCTCGCTGAAGATCTGCCGGTACAAATCCTTGCCGTAGCTGGTGGACAACGGCGCGCCCGTGATCATCTTGAACGTCCGGGCTCCATCCCCTCGGCGCTCGGCGCGAAGGAACAGGGCGTTCCCGATGTTTCCGGCGTGGAAGCGCGACGCGAGTGCGTGCATATGGGTGACGAGGAACACCTTGACGCGGCTTTCCAGCAGCGCCTGGATTACCTCGCCGCCGATCTCGGAACCTTCCCTTTCATTAGTCGATTGCAGGGATTCGTTGAACAGCACGATGCAGTCCGGCGACAGATGGTCGACGATGACGCTGATCCGCTGGAGCTCCTCCTCGAATTTGCCCCGGCGCATCTTGGCGTCCTCCTCGCGTCTGTAGTGGGTAAAGAGTCCCGTGGACAAATTCGCGCAATACGATCGCGCTGGCACGAACATGCCGCATTGCATCATCAGCTGGGACAGCCCGACGCTGCGTAGAAGCGTCGACTTCCCGCCCTGGTTGGCTCCGGTGATCACAAAAAGGTCGTTGCCGTCACCGTCGCCATCATTGCCGACGACCGGCCGGCCACTGGCGAGCGCCAGGCAGACGTCGTAGAGGCTGCGGACCGTGTAGCGGCGCTCGCTACAGGCGACCGGCGTCGGAAAGCAAGCCGGACGACCCTCAGCCGCCAGCCTCTCGTAAAGATTCAGGCAGCCGACGTAAAACGCCAATTCCGTCCGCAGCAGCCGAAAAAAGCTCAAAATGTGTTCGTTGGACTGGGTGACAGCATTGGCGACATGGTTGATGCCCCGGTCTCGCAGCTCCGCAACCGCTCTTGCCCCGCCCTCGTCGCGCTCGTGAATGCGGAAGGTATAACCGGCTGGGCCTCTCGCAAACCGCCGCCGCAGCCACGGGCGCTCGTCGTCATTTGGCTTCCGGAGCACGTGGCCGATGCCCAGATTGCCGTTTCCGAGCCGGGCGCTGATCAGCACCCCGTCGCGGAATTTCAACCGCGCGAGATGCGCCTCGACAGTGGCCAGATAGGCGTCGTCGAGCTCTTGTTGCAGCATTGCGAACAAGGTCGTGAAGCCGTCCGATGTAAACCCTTGCGCGTGCGCGTCCGCCTCCCGCCGCAGCTTCTTCAGCGTCTGCAAAAAAATGTGCAGCACGTCGACGGCGCTATGCAGCAAAAAGCCGGCGTTGCGGCTGGAAACGCCCCAATAGTGCTTCTTTTCCCGCTCGATTGCCTCGACAGCCAGGTCATAAAGCCGGCGCACGGTCGCCGCGTTGGCGAGACAGTCGCGGAGAATGTCCTGGCGGTACGAGACGGCGGGCACGTCGGTCAACATCGACAGCAAGGCCCGCCTCGCCACCTCCAGCAAGAACGGGTCGCCCGCCGCCATCGCCCCCGCCAGCACCTCAAGCTCAAGGTCCCGTATGAGATCGGCGAAACCGGGCGGCGGCGCCTCTTTTGGGTCGAAATCACGATCCCGATACATCAGGAAAGCTTTCACGATACCAGCCTCGCCTTCAAAGAACGGTAGGTGAGCCGATATTTCTCGGCGATCGCCATGGCGTAGGCGCGTCCGTCAGCCGGCCGCCGGATCAGCTTGAAAGTCCGCAGCGCCGGGTCCTCCAGGTCGACGGTGCTGACCATGCTGACGACCGACCGGTCGAGCCCGGCCAGCTCGTCGAGAAACGTCACGCAGATGCACAGGCAGCCGAGCGCCAGGACCCTCTGCATGACCTCAGTCGCCAGAAACATCGCATCTTCCAAAGCGGTCGATGAGAAGATCTCGTTGATGACGAGGAGGCTGTCCGATGTCGCTTGCTCCAAGACAGCCCGGATCCGCAAGAGATCGTCCTGTAGTTTCCCGTGCGGGGTCGCGATGTCCTCCTCCCTCTCGAAATGGGCCAGGATCTGGTCGCAAAGGAAAAGCTGCGCTTTTGAGCCGGGCACCGGGCATCCCAGACTCGCGAAATAGTGCAGCTGCCCGAAGGTCCGGGCAAAGGTCGTCTTGCCGCCCTGGTTGGGCCCGGAGACGACGACCACCCTCTCCCCGCCTTCCAGCCGGAAGTCGTTCGGGACAACGGTGCCGCCCTCGGCGGCGAGCTTGGCGGCCAGCGCCAGGTCGAACACCCCGTCGCCGTGAACCGCTTTCGTATCCCGAACCACGGTCGGGTAGCAGAACTGCAGCGCGCGCGACTTTAGCCGGCCAACATATTGCAGATAGGACAGGTAGAACTGTACTTCGCGATCGAAATTATGTATGACTGGTTCAACAAAATCGTGGTAACGGTCGCAGTATCCCTCGTAAAATGAAAACAGCTGAGGGTACAGCTTGGCGACCAGCTCGCCGATCTGCGCCTCAACGTGCCCCATCTCGGGGTATTCGGAAAATTTGACGAGGTAATCCTTAACATCACCCTGGCGAAATTTGACAAACGTGGATTCGATCTCAGCGCTATAGTCGATTTCGTCCTGATATTTGCGGACGGTGATGGCGAGGCCGTGCAGCACGAGGTTGTACCGCACCGCATCGAGCGCGACCTTGAGGCACTCGGTATCGGCATCGAGCGCCATAAAGGCTACCGAGCCGACATAGCCGGTCAGCCAAGTTTGAAATGCCTTGAACCCGCGCGATCGCGGCTCAGCCTGTGCCAGATCGGCGCTCAGGCGATGCACCGCCGCGCAGTAGATCACGGCGGCGCCGAGCAGCAATCCGTTCTTGTGCCAGCGGTAATGAGCCTGCTCGGCCGCCCGCAGCTGGCCGCGCATGTCCCGCATCTTGTCAGCGAACCCGACGATCCGCTCGAACAGCTCCGGGCGCTCCACGTCCTGCATGATCTGCTGGCGGTAACGGATTTCGGCCAGGTCGCCGAGCGGCCGACAAAAGAGCGGTTTCAGATCGTATTCGTCACGGCCCGCAGTCACCGCTGCAACGATCTGATCGATGTTCAGGTCGCCAAAATGCGCGGGCGCTGGAGCCTCCCGAACCGGCAGGTCGGGTGGAACGCGCCGGTAGAGGATGCTCTCGAAAGTCGTTCGCGTCGAATCTCGCGGCGGCCAGCACGTCGCCATGATTTCCTCCAAGCCGGCACGCCGCAGGGTCGTCACGCCGACGGCATGCGATGAACCGGTTCAAGCGAGGAGGAATGCGGTCGGGCCTGCCTCGGCGGCGGACCCGGAACGCTCCCGCCGCTCTACTCAGCGCAGCAGGAGCTATCAGCCTTGCGGCGGTTTCGGGGAGGCTCCATCCCCATCAAAGTTGTCGCCCGGATATACCGTTGATCGGCCGCGCGTCAACCGGCTTCGACCGGTCGGCATCCGCTAAGGGCCAGCTTCGCCCGACCTGTCGAGGAAAATTGCGTGAGATTGCCGGGGCCGCGCGGCCGGGTCACCCGCCGGCTCCCGGTCGAGCCATCGTTGGGCGTAGAGTATCGGCAGCGCCAGCGCCGCGACCAGCACCACTGCGACAGCCGCCGCCATCGGCCAGTCGTGGTTCTCGAAAAACTCGTCCCACAGGACCTTGCCGATCATCAGCGTGTCGGGGCCGCCGAGCAGGTCCGGGATCACGAATTCGCCGACCGCCGGGACAAACACCAGAAAGCAGCCCGCAACCACCCCGGGCAATGACAGCGGCAGGGTGACGCCGAGAAACTGCCGCCACGGCCGGGCGCCAAGATCGGCCGCCGCTTCGGTCAGGCTCGCGTCCAGCGCCGAAAGGCTACCAAAGATCGGCAGGACCATGAACGGCAGGTACGAATAAACCAGCCCGAGCTCGACCGAAAAGCCGTTGTTCAGCAACGGCAACGGCGTGTGGATCAACCCGGCCGCGAGCAGTGCCCGGTTCAGCAGCCCGTTCGGCTGCAGGATCGCGATCCACGCGTAAACCCGGATCAGGAAGCTCGTCCAGAACGGCAGCACGACCAGAAACAGCAACAGCGGGCGCCAGGCAGGCGAAGCGCGCGCGATCGCATGCGCGAGCGGGTAGCCGAGCACCAGGCACAAGGCCGTCGCCAGCCCGGCATTGGCGAGCGAGCCCAAATAGGCGCGCAGGTAGAGGTCGTCGCGCGTCAGCAGCGCGAAATTCGCCAAGCTCGCGTGCAACGACAGGCCGGCACCGCTGGCGCTGACGAAGGGTGTATAGGGCGGGACGCCGATCGTGCTCCTCGCCAGGCTGATCTTCAGCACGATCAGCAGGGGAACGAGAAAAAACAGCCCGAGCCACAGGAACGGGAGGCCAACCAGCACCAGCCGGCCGCGCCAGCCGATCCCGGTCATCGGCCGATCACGACCAAGTCTTCTGGCGGCCAGCTCGCCCACACCGCGCAGCCGCGGGCGAACCCGGCGGCCGCGGCGCTCGGCAACAGCACCGTCAGCGGCAACCCGGCGGGGCTCGCAAGCCGCAGGACCGAGACGGCGCCCTGGTAGTCGGCGGCGACCACCGTCGCCGTGAGCGCGAACCCGGCCGGCCGCTCGTGCGACAGACGCAGCCGCTCGGGCCGCAGCGCCACGAGGGCCGCCTCGCCCGGCGAGCGAATGACCGCGACCGGCAGCGGGACCGGCTGGTTGAGCCCGGCGACCTGCAGCGCCAACCCGGGATCCGCCGTCACCACCTCGCCCTCGAACAGGTTCACCTCGCCGACAAAACCGGCGACAAAGCGCGAATTGGGCCGCTCGTAGATTTCGACCGGTGAGCCGACCTGCACAAGGCCGCCCCCGTTCATGACCGCGACGCGCGAGGCCATGCCCAACGCCTCCTCCTGGTCATGGGTGACGACCAGGAACGTCGTGCCGACCCTCTGCTGGATCGCGATCAGCTCGCGCCGTGTTTCGTCGCGCAACTTGCGGTCGAGCGCCGCCAAGGGCTCGTCGAGCAGCAACAGCTTTGGCATTTTGGCGAGGGCGCGCGCCAACGCCACCCGCTGCCGCTGCCCGCCCGACAATTGGTGCGGCCGGCGCCGGGCATAGTCCGACATCTGGACCAGCGCCAGCATCTCCTCGACACGGGCGGCACGGCGCCGGCGCTCCATCCGCTCCTGGCGCAGGCCGAAGGCGATGTTGGCCGCGACATCCAGGTGCGGGAACAGGGCGTAGGACTGGAACATCATGTTGACCGGCCGCTCGTAGGGCGGAAGTGCGGTCACGTCGGTGCCGTCGACAAGGATGCGCCCGCGATCCGGCTGGTCGAACCCGGCGATCAGCCGCAACAGGGTCGTCTTGCCGCACCCCGAGGGGCCGAGCAGGGCGAACAGCTCGCCGCGTTCGATGCTTAAGCTTACGTCGTCAACCGCGGCGGTGGCGCCGAACGACTTGCTCACCGCGGCGATTTCGAGCAGCGCCATCCCGCCGAGCCGACGACGGACCCGTCACTCGCCCGATTTGAGCCGGGTCCAGGCGCGGGTGCGCGCCCGCTCGTAATCGGCCGGCGCCGGCAGGTCGACAAAAAACCGGCGGCGCACTTCGGGCGGCGAATAGACGGCCGGGTCGTCGCGGAGCGCGGGCTTGACGAGAGCGGTCCCCGGAACGTTGGGGTTGGGGTAGGAGACCGCGTCGGAAATGTCGGCGATCACCGCCGGGCGCAGCAGGTAATCGACAAAGCGCAGCGCGTTTTCCGGATGCGGCGCGTCGGCCGGGACGCCGAGCATGTCGACCGACATCTGCGCCCCCTCTTTTGGCACGGTAAACGTGATCTCGACCCCGTTATGCGCCTCACGGGCGCGGTTGCGCGCCATGACTACGTCCCCCGAATAGCCAAGCGACAGGCACAAATCGCCATTGGCGAGATCGTTGATGTATTCCGAGGAATGGAACTTGCGGATGTAGGGGCGGATCTTTTCAAGCGCCGACATCGCCCTGTTGAGGTCGCCCGGGTCGCGGCTTTTCGGGTCGAGCCCAAGGTAGGCGAGCGTCGCCGGCACCACCTCCTGCGGCGTGTCGAGCAGCGAGATGCCGCAGGAAGCGAGCTTTTGCGCATTCGCCGGGTCGAACAGCAACGCCCAGCTGTCGGCCGGCGCATGGTCGCCGAGCGCGCCGCGCACCATCGCCCGGTTGTAGCCGAGCCCGGTGACGCTCCACAGATAAGGCACGCCGTGCGCGTTGCCGGGATCGGCCGCGGCGACAAGCGCGAGGATTTTGGGGTCGAGGTTTTTCCAGCCGGAGAGCTTGCCCCTGTCCAGCGGCTGGTAGACGCCGGCCGCGATCTGTCTCGCCATGAACGGGCTCGCCGAAGGCACGACGACATCGTAGCCCGACTGGCCGGCGAACAGCTTCGCCTCGAGCACCTCGTTCGAATCATAGACGTCGTAAGTGACCCTGATCCCGGTTTCGCGCGCGAAGTTGGCGATCGTCTTGGGTGCGATGTAATCCGACCAGTTGTAGACGTGCAGAACCGGCGCTTCCGCGTTCGCGATGCCGGGAGCCGCGGCGATCACGAGCGCGGCTCCCCAACGGCCGAGCCATCTCATTCCCATGCGCCTGCCATAACGCAGCGGCGCAGGGGAATGTCAACCGCCGCGGCGCGGCCTTGCGCGTCACCCTGCGGGGTTGGCGGCGCGCTCTGCCTGCGCATGCCGGTGGATGGCGGAGAGGGTGGTGCGGGTGGTTATCGTCTCGGGGTCCATCGCGAGCTCAATGACCGCGGCGCGGCCGGCGGCGGCGGCTTCCTCGAAGGCGGGGGCGAAGTCCTCGGTGTGCGCGACCCGCGCGGCATGGGCGCCGTACGCTTGGGCAAGGGCCACAAAATCGGGGTTCTTTAACGCGGTGCCGACGACGCGGCCGGGAAAGCGGCGCTCCTGGTGCATCCGGATCGTGCCGTACATCGCATTGTTGAAGAGCAAGATAATCGGGCCAATCCGCTCGGCGAGCGCGGTCGCCAACTCGTGGCCGGTCATCATAAATCCACCGTCGCCGCAGAACCCGACGACAAGCCGGCCGGGATGGACGATTTTGGCGGCGACCGCCGCCGGCACGCCATAGCCCATCGCCCCGCTGGTCGGCCCGAGCTGGCGGCCGGGGCGGCGATACTGCAAAAAGCGGTTGGGCCAGCCGCTGAAGTTGCCGGCGTCGCTGGCGACGATCGCGTCGTCGGGGAGCCGGTCGCGCAGCCACCCCATGACCGAAGCGAGGTCGAGCGCGCCGCCGGCGGTGGCGGGCGAGGGCACGAGCCCCGCCTCGTAGTCGCCGCGCACCGCGGCGCGCCAGCCCGCCCAGCGGCGCGCCGGCACCGGCTCCAACCTCGCGGCGGCGGCGGCAAATTCGGGCATCCCCGATTGGATCGCCAGGGTCGGGCGGAAGACGCGGCCCAGCTCCTCGGCGGCGGGGTGGGCGTGGATCAAAACCTTGCCGGGGTCGGGGATCCCGAGCAGCGAATAGGATTGCGAGGTGATCTCGCCGATCCGGGCACCGACCGCGAGCAACAGGTCGGCTTCCCTAATCCGCGCGACCAAGGCCGGGGCGGCGCCGGTCCCGAGGTCGCCGACAAACGACGGCCGGCGATTGTCGACGATGTCCTGGCGCCGGAACGAGCAGGCGACCGGCAGGTCGTTGGCCTCGGCGAAGCGCGCGATGTCATGGCAGGCCTCATCGCTCCACCCGCCGCCGCCAACCAGCATGATCGGGCGCTCGGCCGCGGCGAGGAGGCGACGCATCTCGGCGAGGTCGGCGTCACCCGGATGCGCCCGCACCGCCTGATAGGGGCCGGCGACCGGCGCCGAGGCGCGGTCGCGCAGCATGTCTTCGGGGAGCGCCAGCACGACCGGACCGGGGCGGCCGGAGGTCGCGACCTGAAACGCCTGGTTGACGAGCTCGGGCACCCGCTCGGCCATGTCGACCTGCGCCACCCATTTGGCGAGCGGCGAGAACATCCGGCGGAAATCGACTTCCTGAAACGCCTCGCGGTCGATCTGGTGGCGCGCGACCTGGCCGACGAGCACGACCATCGGCGTCGAGTCCTGAAACGCGGTGTGGACGCCGATCGAGGCGTTGCACGCACCCGGCCCGCGGGTCACCAGCAGCACCCCGGGCCGGCCGGTCAGCTTGCCATAGGCTTCGGCCATAAATGCCGCACCGCCCTCCTGCCGGCAGGTGACGAACCGGATTTCCGGCGCGTCGTAGAGCGCGTCGAGGACTTCGAGATAGCTTTCGCCGGCGACGCCAAAGGCCGTGTCGACGCGATGGGCGCGCAGTGCCGCGACGACAAGCTGGCCGCCGCTGAGGGGAGGGAGGTTCGATGCCATGGGGCCGACCTTGAGCGCTGCCGATAAGGCTGGCATTTTGTGACGGCCGGCCGCTCGGACGGAAGAGGCTTGCCGGGTTCGGGATGCGGCGGCGGGGCGCCGCTTATAATCGGCTGGCCGGTTTTGTGCGCTCTCGCCCCGCGGGACGCGCGGGCCAGGACGCGATAGGCTCGCACAGCACGATCGAGCAGGCCGCCATGGACGACCAGCACAGCGACATTCTGGCGCGCGAGGGACGCACCAAGCCGGACGGCGACCAGCGCCGCGACGCGGGCGACCTCGTCGAGCCGCGCGAGACGCAGACAAGGCCCCGGCGCCGCTCGCGGCTGCGCGTGGTCCTGTGGTTGGTGCTGCTTGCGGTGCTGATCGCCGCCGCGGCGATCTATTTGCCGCGGCTCGCGCACGAACGCGCCCCGAGCGGCGGCGGTCGGGCGATTTCGGCGGGCCCGACCCCGGTCGGCGTGGCGACGGCGAAGACCGGCGAGATGCCGGTGACCTTGAGCGGGCTCGGCACCGTCACACCGTTGGCCATGGTGACAGTCCAGACCCAGATCAGCGGCTATCTGATGTCGGTCGGGTTCGAGGAAGGCCAGCATGTCAAAAAGGGGGACTTTCTCGCGCAGATCGACCCGCGGCCGTACCAGGTGGCGCTCGAGCAGGCGCAGGCCCAGGTGGCCAAGGACCAGGCGGCGCTGAAAGACGCCGAGCTCGACCTCAAGCGCTACAACACCCTCGTCGCGCAAAATTCGATCGCGACGCAGACGCGCGACACCCAGATCGCGACCGTCGGCCAGGACCGGGCGCAGATCATGCTGGATCAGGCCCAGATCGACACGCAAAGGCTCAACCTGACCTACACCCACATCGTGTCGCCGGTGACCGGCCGGGTCGGGTTGCGTCAGGTCGACCCAGGCAACTACGTGACGCCCACCAGCCCCGCGAGCGGCATTGTCGTCGTGACCCAGCTGCAGCCGATCTCGGCAATCTTTACGCTCCCCGAGGACAACTTGCCGCAAGTGCTGAAGCAGTATCATGCCGGCGCCACGATGCAGACGACCGCCTATGACCGCACCGGCGCCACCAAGCTCGCTGTCGGCAAGCTCGACACCATCGACAACCAGATCGACCCCACGACCGGGACGGTCAAGCTGCGCGCCCTCTTCGACAACCCCGACGAGAGCCTATTTCCAAACCAGTTCGTCAACATCAAGCTCCTCGTAAACACGCTGCAAAACATCGTGCTGATCCCGAACTCCGCGATCCAGCGCGGCGCCCCCGGGACTTTTGTCTATCTCGTCAAGCCCAACCACACGGTCGGCGTGCAAAAGGTGAAGCTCGGCCCGGCCGACGCCCAGAACATCGCGATCCGCTCCGGGCTGAAGGCGGGCGATCAGGTCGTCGACGACGGCGCCGACCGGCTGAAGGACGGGGCCAAGATCACGGTCGCGCCACCGCCCGGATCGGCCGGCCAGGCCGCGGCCGCGCAAACAGCCGGCACGCCGTATTCCGGCCACCGCCGGCATCAGCGAGGCGGCGCCAGCCCCACCAGCCAATGAGCCCGTCGCGCCTCTTCATCCTGCGCCCGGTGGCGACGACGCTGCTGATGGCGGCGATCATGCTGGTCGGGTTGTTCGCCTACCGCTTTCTGCCGCTGTCGGCGCTGCCCGAGGTCGACTACCCGACGATCCAGGTGCAGACCTTCTACCCCGGCGCCAGCCCGGACGTGATGACCTCCTCGGTCACCGCCCCGCTCGAAGTCCAGTTCGGGCAGATGCCGGGGCTCAACCAGATGTCGTCGGTCAGCTCCGCCGGCGCTTCGGTCATCACCTTGCAGTTCAGCCTCGATCTTGGCCTCGACGTCGCCGAGCAGGAGGTCCAGGCGGCGATCAACGCGGCCGGCAACCTGTTGCCGTCCGACCTGCCGGCGCCGCCGATCTACGCCAAGGTTAACCCCGCGGACGCCCCCGTTCTGACCTTGGCGCTGACCTCCAAAACCTTGCCGATGACCGAAGTCGAGGACCTCGCCGACACCCGGCTCGCACAAAAAATCTCGCAATTGCCGGGGGTCGGGCTGGTCAGCCTCGCGGGCGGCAACCGCCCGGCGGTCCGGGTGCAGGCGAACAACCTCCAGCTCGCGGCCTACGGGCTCAACATCGACGATCTGCGGACCACCCTCGGCAACGCCAACGTCAACACGCCAAAGGGCAATTTCGACGGACCCAGCCGGTCGTACACGATCAACGCCAACGACCAGATCCAAAAGGCGCGCGAATACGACGACCTCGTCGTCGCCTACCGCAACGGCGCGCCGGTCATGTTGTCCGACGTGGCGCAAGCCAAGGATGCGCCCGAAAACACCAAGCTTGCCGCCTGGGTCAACCGCGACCAGGCGATCATCGTCAATATCCAGCGCCAGCCCGGCGCCAACGTCATCGGTGTCGTCGACAGCATCCAGAAGCTGTTGCCCGAGCTCAAGGCGGCATTGCCCGCCGGGGTCGATGTCCAGGTTGTCACCGACCGCACGACGACGATCCGCGCCTCGGTCAGCGATGTCGAGTTCGAGCTCGGCCTCGCCGTGCTGCTGGTCGTGATCGTCATCTTCCTGTTCTTGCGCAGCCCGTCGGCAACTCTGATCCCGAGCCTGTCGGTGCCGCTGTCCCTGGTCGGCACACTCGCGGTCATGTATCTCTGCGGGTTCAGCCTGAACAACCTGTCATTGATGGCGCTGACGATCGCGACCGGCTTTGTCGTCGACGACGCGATCGTGATGATCGAGAACATCTCGCGCTACATCGAGGCCGGCGACCCGCCGCTCGAGGCGGCGCTCAAGGGCTCGGCGCAGATCGGCTTTACGATCATCTCGCTGACCGTCTCGCTGATCGCGGTCTTGATCCCGCTATTGTTCATGCCCGACGTGGTCGGACGGCTATTTCGCGAGTTCGCGATCACCCTCGCCGTCACGATCGTGATCTCGGCGGTGGTGGCGCTGACCCTGGTGCCGATGATGTGCGCGAGGATCCTGCGCCATCAGCGGCCCTCGGAGATGTCGGCCGTCGCGCGCAAGAGCCAGGAGTGGTTCGACCGGCTGATCGCCGAATATGGCCGGCTGTTGAACTGGGTGCTCGACCATCAGCCGCTGACCTTGCTGGTCGCGCTCGCGACCCTCGGGCTGACGGTGTTTCTCTATGTCATAATCCCGAAAGGGTTTTTTCCGGTCCAGGACACCGGCCTTATTCAGGGGATCTCGGTCGCCTCGCCGTCGGTCTCTTTCGCGGCGATGTCCGACCGTCAGCAGGCGCTGGCCGACGCCATTCTGCAAGACCCCGACGTCGCGAGCCTGACCTCGTTCATCGGCGTCGACGGCACTAATACGACGCTCAACAGCGGCCGCTTTCTGATCAACCTGAAGCCGCGCGATCAGCGCACTCTGTCGGCGAGCGACATTATCCGCCGGCTCGAAGGCGAGATCGCCCAGGTCTCCGGCATCACCCTGTACATGCAGCCGGTGCAGGACCTGACGATCGACGCGACGGTCAGCCGCTCGCAATACCAGTTCGTGCTCGAAGACGCCAATGCGGCGGAGTTTGCGACCTGGGTCCCAAAGCTGCTGCAGCGGCTCGACCAGATCCCGCAGATCGAGGATGTCGGCAGCACGTTTTCCGACAACGGCCTTTCGGCCTACGTCAACATCGACCGCGCCACCGCCGCGCGCTTCGGCATCACACCGGCAACGGTCGACAACGCGCTTTATGATTCGTTCGGCCAGCGCATCGTCTCGACGATTTTTACCCAGTCGAACCAGTACCGGGTGATCCTCGAGGCCGACCCGACGATGCAGCAGTCGCTGACGTCATTGGGCTCGATCTACCTGCCGTCCTCGACCGCGGTGAACGGCCAGGTGCCGATGTCGGCGATCGCCCAGGTCGAGCAGCAGACCGCACCGCTCGAAATCGAGCATTTAGGCCAGTTCCCGGCGACGACGGTGTCGTTCAACCTGGCCGCCGGCGCCTCGCTCGGAGAGGCGGTCGACGCGATCCAGCAGGCCGAGAAGGACATCGGAATGCCGGTCAGCATGATCACCGTGTTCCAGGGTGCCGCATTGGCGTTCCAGGCGGCACTCGGCAACGAGCTGATCCTGATCGTCGCCGCGATCATCACGATGTACATCGTGCTGGGGGTGCTCTACGAGAGCTTCATCCACCCGATCACGATCCTGTCGACCCTGCCGTCGGCCGGTGTCGGCGCGTTGCTCGCGCTGATGATCGACGGCAGCGATCTCAGCGTGATCGCGATCATCGGCATCATCCTGTTGATAGGCATCGTCAAAAAGAACGCGATCATGATGGTCGACTTTGCCCTCGACGCGGAGCGCCACGAGGGCAAGTCGCCGCGCGAGGCGATCCACCAGGCCTGCCTGCTGCGTTTCCGGCCGATCCTGATGACGACGATGGCGGCGCTGTTCGCGGCATTGCCGCTGATGCTCGGCACCGGCACCGGCTCGGAATTGCGCCATCCGCTCGGCGTGACGATCGTCGGCGGGCTGATCTTCAGCCAGATGCTGACGTTGTTTACGACGCCGGTCATCTATCTGGGCTTCGATCGGCTCGGCGCCTGGATGCGGGGGAGCTCTGGCGCCGCGGCACCGGAGAGCGCGGTTTAACGCATGTTTCCATCAGGTCGCACCATCGACGCGTCACCCCCGGGCAATCCCCGGACCAGGCTCCGGGGAGGGGTCCGGAACCTGCCCTCCTCTTGGTCGTCTTGCGCGGGGTTGTCCCGCGTATCCACGCCTTTTTTCGGGCGCTCGAAGACGTGGATGGCCGGGCCAAGCCCGGCCAAGACGAAAAGAGCCGGCGCCGTCCCTTTTGCCGCCGCAAGATTTTCCGCGGAGGCCGCTGCGCCTTGCGCGGGAATGGCGGTTTGACGTGATCCGGGAACCGCTCGAGTGAACCCGTCGGCGCCGTTTATCCGCCGGCCGGTCGCGACCACCCTGTTGACGATCGGCCTCGCCCTCGCCGGCTGTTTCGCCTATTTCAAATTGCCGGTGGCGCCGCTGCCGCAGGTCGACTTCCCGACGATCTCGGTGACGGCGACGATGCCGGGCGCCAGCCCCGACACGATGGCGACGACGGTGGCGACGCCGCTCGAGCGCCATCTCGGCGTCATCGCCGATGTCAGCGAAATGACCTCGTCGAGCACCGTCGGCACGAACCGCATCACCCTCCAATTCAATCTCGACCGCAATATCGACGGGGCCGCGCGCGATGTCGAAGCGGCGATCAACGCCGCCCGCGTGGACCTGCCGACCAGCCTTCGCCAGAACCCGACCTACCGCAAGGTCAACCCCGCCGACGCGCCGATCGCGATTCTGTCGATGACGTCAGACACCTTGACTCGCGGCCAGATTTACGACGCCGCCTCGACGATCATGCAGCAGGCATTGTCGCAGATCGACGGCATCGGCCAGGTGGCGATCAGCGGCAGCTCGCTGCCGGCGGTGCGCGTCGAGCTCACCCCGCAGGCGCTGTTCAAATACGGGATCGGGCTCGAGGACGTGCGCGCTGCGCTATCCTCGGCGAACGCCCACAGCCCGAAAGGGGCGCTCGAAGACGGCAACCGCCGCTACCAGATCTATACGAACGACCAGGCCAGCAAAGCCTCGGCATATCGGCCGCTGGTCATCGCCTACCGCAACGGCGCGGCGGTTCGCCTGACCGATGTCGGCCAAGTCCTCGATTCGGTTGAGAATTTACGCAACCAGGGTCTGTCCAACGGCCAGCCCGCGGTCCTCGTCATCCTTTACCGCCAGCCCGGCGCCAACATCATCGACACCGTCGACCGGGTAAAGGCGGTCCTGCCGCAACTGCAGGCCTCGATCCCGCACGCAATCAATGTCTATCTGATGATGGACAGGACGACGACGATCCGCACTTCGCTGCACGATGTCGAGCGCGCGCTGCTGATCGCGATCGCGCTTGTCATCCTCGTCGTCTTCCTGTTCCTGCGCAATCTGCGGGCGACCTTGATCCCGAGCGTGGCGGTGCCGGTTTCGCTGGTCGGCACGTTCGGCGCGATGTGGCTCTTAGGCTACAGCCTCGACAATTTGTCGCTGATGGCGCTGACGGTCTCGACCGGGTTTGTCGTCGACGACGCGATCGTCGTCCTCGAAAACATCACCCGGCACATCGAAGCCGGCATGACGCGGATGGAGGCGGCGCTCCTGGGGGCCCGCGAGGTCGGCTTTACGGTGCTCTCGATGAGCCTGTCGCTGATCGCCGTGTTTGCGCCGATCCTGTTGATGGGCGGCATTGTCGGGCGGCTGTTCCGCGAATTCGCGATGACCTTGTCGGTGGCGATCCTGATCTCTCTCGTCGTCTCGCTGACGACGACGCCGATGATGTGCGCCTACTTGCTGGCCGACGGCCGCCGGCACGAGCACGGCCGCCTTTACCGCGCCGGAGAGCGCGCCTTTGACGCGGTCCTCGGAGTGTATGACCGCTCGTTGCGCCGGGCATTGCGCTGGCCGGGGCTCGTCATGTTGAGCCTCGCGGCGACGATCGCGCTCGCCGGGTTTTTGTTTACAGTCGTCCCCAAGGGCTTTTTTCCGCAACAGGACACCGGGCGGATGATCGGCGGCATCCAGGCCGACCAGAGCATCTCGTTCCAGCTGATGCAACAAAAGCTGACCCGGTTCGTCGACATCATCCGGCACGACCCGGCGGTCGAGAACATCGTCGGCTTTACGGGGGGCGGCCAGACCAATTCCGGCTTTGTGTTTGTCACCTTGAAGCCGCTCTCCGAGCGCAAGATCTCGGTCATGCAGGTGATCGGCCGATTGCGCCCGAAGCTGAACGAGGTCGCCGGCGCGCGGCTGTTCTTGCAGGCGGTGCAGGATATCTGGGTCGGCGGCCGGCAGAGCAACGCCCAGTACCAGTACACGCTGCAAGGCGACGATTCGAAAGAGATCTACAAATGGTCGCCCAAGGTCGAAGCGGCATTGCAGAAAATACCGTTGATCACCGAGGTCAACCTCGATCAGCAGCAGAAAGGGCTGGAAAGCGATCTCGTCATTGACCGCAGCACGGCAGCGCGGCTCGGGCTGAATGTCGCTGAAATCGACAATACGCTCTATGACGCATTTGGACAGCGCCAGGTATCGGTGATCTACGCCGCGCAAAACCAATATCACGTCGTGATGGAGGTCGCCCCGCAGTATTGGCAAAATCCGCAAACGCTGAACGACATTTATGTCAGCACCAGCGGCGGCACGGTCAGCGGCACGCAATCGACGAATGCGATTGCCGGAACCGTGGCGGCGTCCTCGAGGACCAACCCCGCCGCCAGCAGCGCCATCAACAAAGCCGCGACCGCCGTCGCCAACGCCGCGGCGTCAGCGGCCGCCAACCCCGCCGCGACGGCGATCGCCAACCTCGCGGCGAGCACCGCGGCCAACAATGCGGCGATCGGCAGCGCCGCTGCGAGCACAACAGCGAGCGCCATCGCCAGCGACACCGAGCGCAACCAGCAGAACAACGCGCTCGCCAATACCGGCCACGGCGCGACGTCGAGCGGCGCCGCGGTCGCCACCGCAGCCGAAACCATGGTGCCGCTCTCCGCATTCAGCCATTTCGGCCCGGGCAACACGCCGCTCGCCGTCAATCACCAGAGCCTGTTCGTCGCCTCGACGATCTCGTTCAACCTGGCGCCCGGCGCCTCGCTGAGCCAGGCGCAGCAGGCAATCGACGCGGCGGTCCGGGGGCTCGGCATGCCGGCGACGGTCCATGGCAGCTTTCAAGGTACTGCGAAGGTCTTCGAGCAGTCGCTTGCCAACGAACCCATTCTGATCGCCGCGGCGTTGCTCGCGGTCTACATCGTGCTCGGCGTGCTCTACGAGAGCTACGTGCACCCGATCACGATCCTGTCGACCCTGCCGTCGGCCGGGGTCGGGGCGATCCTGGCGCTGATCGTGACCGACACCGAGTTCAGCATCATCGCGCTGATCGGCGTGATCCTGCTGATCGGGATCGTCAAAAAGAATGCAATTATGATGATCGACTTTGCCCTCGACGCCGAGCGCAGCCAGGGGCTGAGCTCGCGCGAGGCGATCTACCGGGCGTGCCTCAAGCGCTTCCGCCCGATCATGATGACGACGTTGGCGGCGATGCTGGGCGCCTTGCCGTTGGCGATCGGGTTTGGCGAGGGCGCGGAATTGCGCCGACCGCTCGGCATCTCGATCGTCGGCGGATTGATGGTCAGCCAGGTGCTGACGCTCTACACGACCCCGGTCATCTATCTCTACCTCGACCGTTTCCGCCTGTGGGCGCAGCGGCAGTGGCGCACAGGTCAGCCGCGGCTCGCCGCCGGTCAGATTCCCGAACCCGGCGAATGACCGAAGGAGGGGGGATGCGGCGCCGGCCGTGGCCGGGCGTCATAGCCGCCGCTGCGCTGCTTTCGGCCTGTTCGGTCGGCCCCGACTACAAGCGCCCGATCGCCCCGGTTCCGGCGCGATACAAGGAGGCGGTGCGGCCGCAGCCGGGCTGGAAGTTCGGCGAGCCCAGCGACAATTTCAACCGCGGCGCCTGGTGGGCGATCTACGACGACCCGGTGCTCGACGGGCTGGAGCGGCGCATCGACATCTCGAACCAGAACCTCAAGGCTGCCGCGGCGGCGCTGCGCCAGTCGGAAGAGATTGTCGCCGAGGCGCGCGCCGGCTTTTTCCCGACCGGAACCGTGAACTTCCAGGCGCAGCGCTCGAAAAGCGGCGGGAGCGCCTCAAGCGGCACCGGTTCGTCGTTCGTCTCGGGCAGCGGCGGCAAGATCGGCAGCTTTTTCAGCGACCAGGTCGTGGCGAGCTGGACCCCCGATTTCTGGGGGCAGGTGCGCCGCCAGGTCGAGGCCAACGTCGCCAGCGCCCAGGCGAGTGCGGCCGACCTCGCCAGCGCGCGGCTCTCGGCCCAGGGCACGCTGGCCGGCGACTACCTGCAATTGCGCATCGCCGACGAGCTGAAGCGGCTGCTCGACCAGTCGGCCACCGCCTATGCCGAATCGCTGCGCATCACCCAAAACCAATATCGCAGCGGCACGACCGACCAATCGGCCGTCTCCCAGGCCCAGGCGCAGTTGCAGGCCACCCAGGCGCAGTCGATCGCGACCGGTGTCACCCGCGCTCAATTCGAGCACGCCATTGCCGTATTGATCGGCGTCCCGCCGGCGAATTTGTCGATCGCATCGACCGACTATACGATCCAAATCCCGCAAGTCCCGCCGGGGCTGCCGTCCGCCCTCCTCGAACGCCGCCCCGACATCGCCGCCGCCGAGCGGGCGATGGCCTCGGCCAATGCCGAGATCGGGGTCGAGGTCGCCGCCTTCTACCCGACGATCACCCTCTCCGCCGATGCCGGCACCAACGCCGCGAATTTTCTCAAGCTCGTCGGCAAAGCCGGCGAATTCTGGTCGTATGGCGGAACTCTGGCCGAGACCGTGTTCGACGCCGGGCTGCGCAGCGCGCGGGTGCAAGAGGCGGTCGCGGTCTTCGACCAGGACCTCGCCACCTACCGCCAGACCGTGCTGACCGCGTTTCAGCAGGTCGAGGACCAGCTCGCGGCGCTGCGCATTCTCGCGGACGAGGCAACCGTGCAGGACGCCGCCGTCGTCGCGGCGCGCGAGGCCGTCCGGGTGCTGAACAACCAGTACCTAGCGGGCACCGTCGCCTATACGAGCGTCATTGTCGCCGAACAGACGGCACTCGGCGACGCCGAGACGGCGCTGACCATCCGCGAGGACCGGCTGGTCGCCAGCGCCAGCCTGATCCAGGCGCTGGGCGGCGGCTGGAGCGCCGCGCAGCTGCCTGGCCGCGGGCAGATCGAGAACGCCGCCCCGCTCAACTTCAATCCGCTGCCGCCGATCCTGCCGGTTCAGGGGCAGGGCCGCTGAGCGCCCCGCGGCGCATCGCGCGCTTGCCTATTCAGCGGCGGCCTGCAAGGGCGAATGCGGCTCGGCGAGGAGCGCGGCAGCCTCCTTGGCGATGCGCGTGCCCTCGAAAAAGCGCGGGTTCTGGGTGCCCCACAAGCGCACCGCATTGGCAAAGGTGAAGTCGCGGAAGTCCTCGTCGCTGAGCAGGCCGTCCTCGACCAGCTCGTGGGCCTCGGGCACCGGCATCAGCATGTCGGGGACGTCGAAATGACCGATGTCCGAGCTGAAGATCGCGTTGATCCGAGCGCCGAACGGGTTGATCTTGCTAAAGGCGACCGCGTTCAGCCGGTCGTCGGACTCGCAGCCGAAGTAGTACGGGGTCGCGTAGAGGTCGATCCAGTCCTGCTTTTTCGTGATGTTGCAAGCGGCGTAGTCGTCGTGGACCGCAACCCCGCCGTCCACCGTGTCCTCTTCGCGCGCCGGCCACCCGTCACGCCGGTCGAGCTCGGCGGCAATCTCGGCATAGCCGTATTTGTCGACGTACCGGCGCAACAGCGGGCGGTCGAGCTTGTCGGGGTGCATAAACGCCAAACCCTTGGCGCCGCGCCGCTCCCAATGCTCGATCAGGTCGGCAAACAACTGGCAGCCCCAGCCGACCCCGCCTTCGAGAAAGCCGAAGCGCAAATCGGGGAAGCGCCGGGTCACCCCGCCGAGAAACAGCGCCTTCGCGACCGCGTGGCCGGCGGCGGCAAAATGGCCGATGTGGTTGAAGGTGAAGTTGGACGGCGAATTGCGCAGGCCAAAGCTGCGCCCGCCGGTGTGGAAGGTCGGGGCCATCTTCAACTCGCGGCATTTCTGCCAGACCGCGTCGTAATCGTGTTGGCTGTCGATGCCGAGCTGGTCGAAATTGACCGTGAAACGGGCGAGCGCCGGGTCGACGTTCTCGGCGATTTTGAGCCGGCGGGCGACGCCGCTGCCGAACATGCCGACTTTGGACCCCAATTCCTTGGTCACGAACTCGAGCTCGGCGATGGCCTCCTCGGGCGTATGCATCGGGATCACCGCCGCCGGGGTCAGCCGGTCGCCGAGGCCGCGGAAATATTCCGCCGTGACGATGTTGAAGCCGCGAATGACGGCGCGCCGCGTCTCGTCGTCAGGGATGCGCGGGATGCCGAGCCCGGCCGTCGGATAAATGATGCCAAAGTCGATCCCCAGCTCGTCGAGCCGGTCGTACAGCATCTTCGGCATCATCGCGGTGGCGCGGTCGCGGGTGTTGGTGGTCTGCCGCCCCCAATATCCTTCCATCGCGATGCCGCGCTGTTGGCGTTCGGCGATCGATAGGCCGAGCGTGTCCGGTATGCGGCGCTGCGCTGCGAGAAACCCGTCCGCCGACTTGGCGCCGGCGACCTTGCGCATGCGCTCGGCGAAAACCGGGGTGTATTCGATCCAGTGGCCGTCGCCGTCGATAATCGGGTGGCTCAGCCGGGAGCGGACCTGTTCGGGGCTCGCATGCGCGCTCATTCTTGTCCTCCTGAAAGTCAGTGGCGGCACCGTCCGATGCGCGTAACGAACCCTAGGCGCGCCCGCCGGCCAAGTCAAACCGCCGCCACCCCGCCGCCTAACCGGTGACCAAGCGCCGCCACTCCTGACGTAAGCGCCGCCACCCCTGAAGTCTCAACGGAAATCTCGCGACGATTTGAGAGTGCGGTTGTTTCTCTCGGAAGCGTCATGTCGAAGGCATGTCGCGCGAGAAACGGTTTCGGCCCGGCCTTGGCGCTTGGTCCGAGGCTGATCGCAGCATTGGCTAACCAGGAGATTTCCGCATGCGGAACAAGTTGCAGCTGGCAATGATAACGACGGTGTTTGTAGCCGGGACCTCGCTGATGGCGTTTGCCCAGACCGGCACCGGGACGGGTGCCGGCACCGGCGGAGGCGTCGGCGCGCCGACGGCGGGCAACCCGGGTCTGGCGACCGGCACGAACGGCACCGCCGGCACTCCGGGCTCCGGCGCCACGGCACCCGGCGCGTCTGGGTATGGCGGCGGCGCGACCGGCGCAACCGGCGGCACGCAGGGGGCCGGGAACGGCGTCGGTAATCCGGGTTATGGCGGCAGCGCTGGCGGAACCGGAATGTCCGGCACCGGCTCGGGCACGATGGGAACCAGCGGCACCGGCCCTGGCGGCAGCGCCGGCAACAGTATGGGCGCCGGAGCCGCGGGCACCGGGATGGGCAGTACCAGCACGGGCGGCGTCGGAACCGGGATGGGTGGCGGCGCGGCGGGTGGCGGTGCTGGAGCCGGCGGCGGCCGATAGGGTTGGGCCTATTCGCTCGGCCGGCTGAGATTTGGTGCGATATTTGGGGCGGGCGTGCGAAGCCGATGCTCTCGACCGCGCTCGCCCCTCTGCCGCATCCGTCCCTGCGCTACTCCGCGGCCGCAGCCGTGGGACGGGTCAGCTGGAGCGCCTGCTGGGCAACGGCGGCGGAGGAAGCCTCCCCGTCGCCGGCGAGCTGGACCGTCGGGTAGGCAAACTTGATGCCATTGGCATCGAAAGCTTTTTTGATCCTGGCGAGAGCCTGCCGCCGGATCACGAAATTCTCGCCGGGCAAGGTCATCATCTTCATCCGGATCTGGACCGCAAAATCGCCGAACGCATCGACGCCCTGCATCTTCAGCGGCTCGAGGATCAACGGCTTGAATTCGGGATCCTCGGCCAGCTCCAGCCCGATCTGCTTGATCAGCTTCCTCGCGAGATCGATGTCGCTGTCGTAGGTGATGCCGACCGTGAGCTTGTCGATGACCCAGTCGCGGCTCTGGTTCTGCACCGCGCCCAACAGGCTGAACGGCACGGTGTAGACCGCGCCGCGCTGATGCCGCAGCCTGACCGAGCGAAAGCTGAAGGATTCGACCGTGCCCTTGTAATTGCCGCTCTGGATGTACTCGCCGACCCGGAAGGCGTCGTCGAGCAGGTAGAACATGCCGGCGATGACGTCGCGCACCAGAGACTGGGCGCCAAAGCCGATCGCAACGCCGATGACGCTAGCTCCGGCGATCAGCGGCCCGATTTCGACCCCGAGCGCCGCCAGCGCCATCATCAGCGCGACCACGATCACGACGACAAACAGGATGTTGCGAAAAATCGGCAGCAGGGTGCGCAGCCGCGCCCGCCGCCGTGCTTCCTCGGTGTTCGGCAAGCCTGGGTCCACGCTCTCGGCGAGCTTGCGGTCGATGGCGGCCTTGGCGATGTGCCACACGAAATCGGCGATCAGCAAAATGGCGACCGCGCTCAGCGCGCCGTGCGCGACGCGCATCGTCATTGTCTCCTGCCCGGCGAGGCTCTCGATGTCGATGCCCCAGCCCCAGGCGAGCAGCGCCAGCGCGCCGATGATCAACGCCGCGCGCAAGCCGCGCTCCAGAAAGACCGTGCTGACGGGCGGGGCCCCGACGGTCTCGGTGGTGCCGGGCGGGCGCAGTAGATGCTCGACCGCGCGCCGCGTCAAACGGTCGGCAAGCGGCCAGGCCAAAACCACCGCGAGCAGCCAGAACGCCGGCATCGCCCCCGCGAGGCGCAATCCCCACAGCAGCACAAGCCCGACGGTCAGCAACACGTTCTGCTTGACCCGGCCGAGATGGTGGGTTTCCCGCACCGTTTCGGGCAGTGGAACGGTGCTCGTGTCAACCGGCCGCCGCCACAACGCCTCCAGCAGGATGGCAATCCAGCAGAGGCCAAGTGCCGCGCCCACGATGTCGACCGCGGCCGGCGATATGCCAAGGACCCCTTGCAGCTCGCGCGTGACGAAGGCAAACACCAGCCAGCCGACGATGAGGCGCAGCCGCAAATACCAGTAGCGCGCCGCGGCGGAATCCATCGGGATCACGCGAAACCGCTCGTTGTAAGGCGCCAGCAAAAACCGCCCGAGAACGGCCGCGATACGGATCGCGAGAAACACGATCAAATAGCCGAGCACGATTTGACGCAGCAGCCCCGGCCAGTGAAACACCAGAAAGGCGCCGATGCTGCCGATCGCGTAGGCAATGACCAAGCCCAGCGCAAAGGCGGCGCGCTCGCCGACGAGGCGCACGCGGTCGCCGACGGTGTCGACCGGGTGTCTTTCAAGATTGTCGCGGATGCGCCGGGTGGCGCGGCTGAACAATGCCTGAAAGCCAAAGCCGAGCCCGACAAAGGCTGCCACCAAGGTCAAGATGCGCCCCGGCCGGTGGCTTCCGACCGTCTCCTGAAGCAGGTCGGCGGCGCGGCCGTATTCCGCCGGCAGGGCTGGCATCGCGTCGACCATGCCCGCCATGTGCTCGCGCACCGCCTCGACGCGGGCGGACATCATCTCCGCCGGGGAAGCAAGCTCGGTCTTGCGCGGCGCTGGGGCGGCAGCCTCGGTGGCGTGCTGCTCCCTCAACCAGGCCTGCACCTTCGGGTCGGCCAAGAGGCTCAGCAGCGCGTCGATCTCCGCCGGCTGCGCCACCTCGGTCTTTGGCTTTGTCGATTTGACCGTCGGCGCCCCGGCCCCGGCGGCATAGCCCGCCGGCAGGGTCAGGAGGCCGAAGAGGAGCGCTGCGAGGCAAACCGCAGCCGCGCGCAATGCAAGCCGGATGGCGGTTCTCCCTGTCAATCGGCAGGAGCGCCGCGCGCCACCTTGCGCCCGGCGATCCAGTCTTGATAGGTGTCGCCGGGCATCGGCCCCTTGGCATGGGCGTCGAGCGCCGCCTGGTCGCGCCATTTTTCTACTAAAAAGACCCGCCTGTCATCGTCTTTCGGCAGCATCAGTTCGAACTGCAGGCAGCCGTCGTCGCGGCGCGAGCGCTGGGCATGGGCGCGCATCAGCTCGAGAAACTGGTGGCGATGCTCGGTCTTCACCTCAAATTCGACGACGATCATGACCTGGCTCATCGGCGTTCCCTTTCTGCGTCGTTTCAGGGCATCATCAGTCATCGCCGGGCGCCGAAGCAAGCGCCGGTTGTTCGACCGAAGAATAGGGAGACGCGAGATGGCCTACGACGCGCTGCGCACGATCCTGCCGATCGCCGGCTGGCCCGAGGAGCGAGCTCGCGAGGTCGAGATCACCGGCGGCGCCGATCCCATATTGCCGACGCCATTCCGCATCGGCGCCGCGGGCGCGGCGGCGCTGGCCGCGACCGGGCTCGCGGCCGCCGATCTGTGGGAATTGCGTAGCGGCCGGCGCCAGGAGGTCGCGGTCGACCTGCGCCAGGCGGTGGCCTCGCTGCGCAGCGGGCATTACCTGCAGATCAACGGCGCGCCGGTCTCGACAGAACGCAACCCCGTAATGGGCGTCTATCCCGCCAGGAACGGCCGCTGGAGCTACATTCACGCCAATTTTCCGAACCACCGCACCGCCGCGCTGAGTGTTCTCAACGTACCCGAGGAGAAGGAGGCGGTGCGCCGCGCGGTGGCGAACTGGGACGCGCTCGAATTGGAAGAGGCGATCCTCGCCGCCAAGGGTGCGGGCGGCATGGTGCGCAGCATGGAAGAATGGGCGAAACACCCGCAGGCCGCCGCGATCGCGGCGCTGCCGGTGATGGAGATCCTGAAAATCGGCGACAGCGCGCCCGAGCCGCTGCCTGAAGACGAGCGGCCGCTGTCCGGCATTCGCGTGCTCGACCTGACCCGCGTCCTCGCCGGGCCGACCTCGGCCCGCACCTTGGCCGAGCACGGCGCCGAGGTGATGAAGATCACCGCACCCCACTTGCCGAATATCGGCTACCAGGAATACGACACCGGCCACGGCAAATTGCAGGCCCATCTCGATCTGCGCCAGCCGCGCGACCTCGACACCCTCCTTGGGCTGGTGCGCGAGGCCGATGTCTTCACCCAAGGCTATCGCCCTGGCACGCTCGGCAGCCGCGGCCTCTCGCCCGAAGAGCTGACGAAATTGCGCCCGGGTCTCGTCTATGTGTCGATGTGCGCGTTCAGCCATGCCGGTCCCTGGGCGTCGCGCCGCGGCTTTGACACCGTGGTGCAGACGGTCAGCGGGATCACGACGCGCCAGGGCGAGCTGTTCCCGGGCGCCGCTCCCGGCCCGCAGTTCTACCCGGTTTCCGCTATCGATTACTTAACGGGGTATTTGATGGCGTTCGGCGCGATGGTGGCGCTGGCCCGGCGGGCGCGCGAGGGCGGCAGCTGGCTCGTGCGCATCTCGCTCGCCCAGACCGGCAAATGGCTCGTCGACCGCGGCCAGGTGCCCGAGGCGGAGCTCAACAACGTCGAGAAGGAGCTCTACCCGGCGGAGATCGCACGCTGGTCGATCGAAAGCGACACCCCGGTCGGCCGGCTGCGCCACCTCGGACCGACGGTGCGGCTCTCCGAGACCGCCCCCTATTGGGCGCGCCCGTCGGCGCCGCTCGGCCATCACCAGCCGGTGTGGCCGGCCCGCGCCGCCTAGCCGAGCAGCGCCGCCAAGGCCTCGGCGCCACGCGGTCCGAGGAACCTTCTCGGCGTGATTAAAAGGCCGGCCAGCAAGGCTTTGAGATTTCGAACCGCCCGATCCGGCGAACGCCGGATCAGGCGGCCCACGGCGCGCTCCTCGCGCCGGCGCAACGCGGAAACACCAGACTGTCAGTGATTGTCGTACTCGTCGTGACGGCGCCACCAGACGCCCGTCTCATTACGGCCCTTGGGGGCGCGGTCGAGCCACTGGTACATGCCCCAAAGGCCGTCCAGCCCGCGGGCATAGCTGGAATAGGTGTGGTAGACGACGCCGCCCTCGAGCACGAACGCGCTCACGCCCGGCCGCTCGCGCGAGTAGGTGGCCGCGTCGGTTCCGCATGTCGCCGCAAACCGGGCGACGGGCTCGGGGGCCGGTGCCGTGTCCATCGCGTGGCCCCCGCGCCGGTAGTTGTATTCGACGACCCCTTGGCGCTGTTGCTCCTCGGTGAACGAGACGTTGAAGTCGTAGTTAAAGTCGCCGCCGACCGAGGACGCCCAGGGAAAGGTCCAGCCCATCCGCCGCTTGTAAGCCTGCAGCTTCGCGAGCGGCGCCCGCGACACCGCCGAAAGCATCACGTCGTGGTTCGCAAGATGAACGACGAAGCCGTCGAACCCGTCGGCGATCGCCGAGCAGGACGGACACCCCGCCGTGTAGTCAGGCCCGAACATGAAGTGGTAGACGAGGAGCTGCGAGCGCCCTTTGAAGAGGTCTGCCAGCGCGGCGCTCCCCGCGTCGGTCTCGAACCGGTACTCCTTGTCGACGCGGGCCCACGGCAGCTCCTGACGGCGCTGCGCCAGTTCGTCGCTGCGCCGCGTCAGCTCTTTCTCCGCCTCGAGCAGTGCGGTCCGGGCCTTCAGCCACTCGCCGCGCGAAACGACTTGATGCTGCATAGTTAACCTCCGTTTTCTCAAGATGCTTGCGGCGCGGGCAATCAATGAGGCGCGTTAGTGCCGCGGTTTCGCGGCGCCCTGTTCCGCGGCGATGGTGTCGAGCCTCCGGACAACCTTCTTCCAACCGTCGCTCATGTTCTTGAAAGCGGTGTCGTTCCTCGGGAGCACAAAGCCCGAGTGGACAAGGCGAAGGCGCGTGCCGTTCTCGACCCTGGAAAGCGTCCACGTGACCACGGTGTTCAGCCGGGAGCCGTATCCGACATTCGCGTCGTGTCCGCCTTTCCAGGCATAGACGAGGCGTTCGTTCGGCGTCACCTCCAAGACCTCGCAGCGGATGACGCCGTCCCACGCCCCGGCCGGCGTCGTCTGAAACGTGAAGTGCGTGCCTTTCACCGGCGCGAACCCGGTCGGCCGCATCAGCAGCCAGCGGCTGATCAATTCGCCGGTCGTCAGCGCGGTCCAGATCGTCCCCGCCGCATGCGGGAAGAGCTCGTCAACCACGATCTCCTGCGTGTCGGGCTTCAACGTCGCGTCGTTCATGGGTCGATTTCCTTCAGAAGGGTTCGGAGGTTGGCGAACCGCTCGCGCCAGAACACGCCGTAGTGGCTCATCCAGTCGACGAGCGGCGTGAGGCCGTCAGGCTGGGCGCGGTAATAGACGTTGCGGCCCTCGGGGCGCTCGGCGACCAGGCCGGCCTGCTTCAACGACTTGAGGTGCTGGGAGATGGCGCCCTGCGTCACGCCGCTGCGCGCGTCAGCTCGACCACGGTGATCTCGTCGGACCTGACGATCCGCTCGAACACGGCTCGCCGCGTCGTGTCGGCAAGCGCGCGCATGACGGCGTCGATGGTTGCGGCTTCAGTCATCGCCAATAAATTAGCGATCACTAATGCATAAGTCAAGCCTAATCTATCGGGCGGCGGGCGCTGTCGGGTGTGGCGGCGTCGCCCGCGGGCGACGCTTCATCGCGCCGGTTTTCTCGCGGGGGCCTGGAAATACTGCGGGCGCCCGCGCGACTACGCCTCCGGTCTGACAAAATCTCAGTCGTTAAGCAGGGATTTCGACGCCCCTCCGAGCTTATCGTAGGATCGGCGCCCGCGATGCGAGCTATTGTACAGCAGGTCGTCCACCTTCGAGGTTGCTCAACCATGCCGACAACAAAAGACCGTTTGACCGTCGTCGACCACCCGCTCGTCCAGCACAAATTGTCGTTGATGCGCGACCGCGACACCTCGACCGCCGAGTTTCGCCGGCTGCTGCGCGAGATCAGCCTGTTGCTGGCCTATGAAGCCACCCGTGACCTGCCGCTCGAACCCGCCGACATCGACACGCCGCTGGAACGCGGCAGCTTCCCGCTACTGTCGGGCAAGAAGCTGTGCCTCGTTTCGATCCTGCGCGCCGGCAACGGCATTCTCGATGGCATGCTCGACCTGTTGCCTTCGGCGCGGGTCGGCCATATCGGCATCTACCGTGAGCCGCGGACGTTGCAGGCGGTCGAATATTACCTGAAGCTGCCGGACGATTTGGCCGAACGCGACGCGATCCTGGTCGACCCGATGCTGGCGACCGGCAACTCGGCGGTGGCCGCGATTTCGCGCCTTGTCGAGCTGAAGGCGCGCTCGATCAGGTTCGTCTGTCTTGTCGCCGCCCCGGAGGGGGTCGAAACCGTTCTAAGCGTTTTCCCGGAGGTCTCGATCGTCGCGGCGGCGCTCGATCGCTGTCTCGACGACCACGGCTATATCCTGCCCGGGCTGGGCGACGCCGGCGACCGCCTCTACGGCACAAAATGACCGCGGTGCGGCCCCGGACCGGCTTTTCTAATGCGAGCGGTCGTGATCGGGGGGCGGCGACCACGGTCGCGGCCGCTGGCGTGCGAGCTGGACGAATTTGCCGCGCTGCTCGGGTGTGAGGGTCGCGAGAAACGACAGCGTCGTGGTCGTCAGGTCGCGCACAAAGCCGCGCCGCTCCTGCGCGGCCTGGTCAAACAGCTGCATGACCTTGGCCTCGTCGGCCTGCGGCTTTCCAACCTCGGACCAAGCGTCGCCGATCAGCGGCTGGATCGCGCTGTGCATCGCCTGCAGGCGCTCGCGCATGGCCTGCGCGTATTTCGCAAAGTCTTGCTTTTGCTCGGCGTTCAGATTGAGCTCGCCCGCCATCTGCTGAAGCCGGTCCTCGGGCGACGGCAACGGGGCCGGCGCATGGATGCGGATCCACAACGCCCCGACCATAAAAAACAAGTTCAGCGCCAGCGACAGCGCCAGCAAAACCTTCCACAAATGCGGTCGCGGGCCGCTGCGCGCGGCCGGTTCGGCCAGCATCACGTCTGTTGTCCTCCGCCGAGATCGCGCAGGAAACCGGTCGACGGATCGAGCAATTCGGGAATGAAGCTCTCGTCGCCGAGTTGCCTCTGCTGACCCGGCGCGCTCAGGGTCAGCGACGCGCCGCTGCCCATCGCAAACCCAAGCCAGCTCGCGACCGCGATCGCCGCCGCGAGGCCGCCCCATTGGGCCACCCCTTGCAGCACCCGCCGGCCGGTCGCCGGCGGCGCAAAGCGCGCGACGCGACCCGGCGGCGGCGCGCCGTCGGCGATGGCGACAGCGCGCTCGACAATCCGGTCGAGGCCGCCCGGCATCGCGATCCCGCCGGCCGAGATTGCCCGCGCCGCGGCAACGTCCGACATCGCGACCGAATCCCCTGCCACCAGGGCGACAACCCGGTCCTGCTCGTCCGGATCGTCGATCAGCCCGTCCGCCAGGCCCGCGAGATCGAGAAAGCGCTCGGTCTCGTCCTCCGGCACGTCCGCGCCGCGGCACCGCCGCCACAATCTGCGGCCGGCTTCAAAGCCTGCCGGCTCTTCCATTGCGTCCTCGAATCGGCTCATCGCACCGCTCTCTGCGCATATTTAGGCGGGCCGCCGCACCGGCATCCCCGCAACTTGCTGGTTCGATCGCTCATTCCGCTTCCGCTTTGAAATACGCACGCAACTTGATCATCGCCTTATGGTGCGCGCTGCGCACGGTCTGCGGGTCGATCCCGAGTTGAGCGGCGATCTCGGCAACCTCCATGTCGCGGTCGTAGAGCATCGCCAGGATCTCGCTTTGCCGCGGTGACAGCAGCGCCTCGGGCAATTTGAGCTTGCGGACCGGCTCGACCGGCTCGACCGACAACTGCGCTTCGGGGACCGCGTCGATCGGCACCGCGATGGGTCGGTGGCGGCGCAGCGCGTCGCGTGCCGTGCTGCGGGCGACGATCGTGATCCAGGTCGACAGCCCGGCGCGCGCCGGGTCATAGCTGCGCAGCAGCCGGAAATCATTCCGGCAGAGCCGCAAAAAGACCTCCTGCGTCAGGTCCTCGACCTCGGCGGCCTCGCGCGCGACACCGCGGACGGCGGCGGCGACGAGCCCCGCATAGCGCCGCACAAAGGCCTCCCAAGCGCCCTTTTCCCCGCCAACAAGCGACTGGAGCAGATCGTCCGACGCCAACAGGGACGCCCCTGGGCCGTGGCCGCCACGTTTGTGCCTCAAGCGAGCGCGGCAAAAAAATCGTTGCCCTTGTCGTCGACAACGACAAAAGCCGGAAAATTTTCGACCTCGATCCGCCAGACCGCTTCCATGCCGAGCTCGGGATACTCCAATACCTCGACCTTGCGAATGCAATCGAGGGCAAGGCGCGCCGCCGGCCCGCCGATCGAGCCGAGGTAAAAGCCGCCGTGCTTGCGGCAGGCGTCGCGCACCTCGGGGCCGCGATTGCCCTTGGCCAGCGTGACAAAGCTGCCGCCCGCCGCCATGAAGGCGTCGACATAGCTGTCCATGCGGCCGGCCGTGGTCGGCCCGAACGAGCCCGAGGCATAGCCCTCGGGCGTCTTGGCCGGGCCGGCGTAGTAGATTGGATGATCTTTGACGTAGTCGGGCAGGCCCTCGCCGCGGTCGAGCCGCTCCTGCAATTTGGCGTGGGCGATGTCGCGCGCCACGACCAGTGGGCCCGTCAGGCTGAGCCGCGTTTTGACCGGGTATTGCGACAGGGTGCGGCGGATCTCGGCCATCGGACGGTTGAGGTCGATCGGCACGACCGGGCCGCCGAGCGCCCTCTCGTCGATGTCGGGAAGAAACCGCGCCGGGTTGGTTTCGAGCTCTTCGAGAAAGACGCCCTCGGCGGTGATCTTGCCAAGGATCTGGCGGTCGGCCGAGCACGACACGCCGATCCCGATCGGCAGGCTGGCGCCGTGGCGCGGCAGTCGGATCACCCGCACGTCGTGGCAGAAATACTTGCCGCCGAATTGCGCGCCGATCCCCAGCCCGCGCGTCAGCTCGAGCACCTCGGCCTCGAACTCGCGGTCGCGATAGGCCTGGCCCCAACGGTTGCCCTCCGCCGGCAGGCTGTCGAGATAGCGGCAGCTGGCGAGCTTGACGGTTTTCAGGTTCATCTCGGCCGAGGTGCCGCCGACGACGATCGCGAGGTGATAAGGCGGGCAGGCGGCGGTGCCCAAGGTGCGGACTTTCTCGTCGATGAATTTGAGCAGCGATTTCGGGTTCAGCACCGCCTTCGACTGCTGGAACAGAAAGCTTTTGTTGGCCGAGCCGCCGCCCTTGGCGATGAACAAAAACTTGTACTGGTCGCCCGGCTCGGCATAGAGGTCGATTTGCGCCGGCAGATTGTCGCCGGTGTTGACCTCCTCGTACATCGACAATGGCGCCACCTGGCTGTAGCGCAGATTGGTCTCTGTATAGGTGCGGCGGATGCCGGCCGAGATCGCGGCGGCGTCATCGGACCCGGTCCACACCTGCTGGCCCTTTTTGCCCATCACGATCGCGGTGCCGGTGTCCTGGCACATCGGCAACACCTTGCCGGCGGCGATGTTGGCGTTTTTGAGGAGGTCGAAGGCGACGAATTTGTCGTTCGACGAGGCCTCGGGATCGTCGAGGATCGCGCGCAGCGAAGCCAGATGGCCGGGCCGCAGCAGATGCGCCGAGTCGACAAATGCCTGGGCCGCGAGCAGGGTCAGCGCTTCGGGCTCGACCTTGACGATCCGGTGCCCCTCGAAGCTGCCGGCCATCACGTGGTCCGCGGTCAGCTTGCGGTAGGGCGCCTCATCCGCGCCGAGCGGAAAGAGCTCGTGGTAGGCGTTCTCGCTCATGCGTCGCTCCGCAATCGAATGCGGCCGCAGAATCGCTGTTTGCCGCCCCGCGTCAAGCGCGGGCTAGCGTTTGCGGAAGCGGTCGAGGGTTACGATCTCGGCGGCCGGGCGCTCGGCTTCGTTCTTCGCGTCGGCCGGCAGGTCCGGTTTCTCGCGCGCCGGCAAGGCGGCGGGGGATGCCGGCAGGGACGCCGCGGGCTCGCGCTCGCCGGCCGCGACTTCCGCCGGGACCTCGAACTGCAAGCCGAACTTGACCGACGGGTCGGCAAAGGTCGCGATCGCCGCAAACGGGATGGTCAGCCGCTCCATCCGGTTGCTGAAGCTCAAGGTCACGGAAAACGCGGCCTCGCCGACCTCGAGACCCCAAAACTGGTGCTGCAGCACGATCGTCATGTCCTCGGGGTACTTCGCCAGGATCTGCGGCGGCAGGACGACGCCAGGCAGGCCGGTGCGAAAGCCGATGTAAAAATGATGCCCGCCGCGCAGCCCATCGCGGGCGACGCGCGCCAGAGCGTCCCGAACGACCCCGCGCAGCGCACTCTCCACCATCTTGTCGTACTGGAAGAGATCCTGGGCCATTCTCGGCGGCTCGCTCGCTGAAATTCAGGTCGGCTGAAGACGAGATTTGAAGTGAGTGAGGGGCTTCTGTTGCCCGGTGCCCCTCGGACCGCGATTTGCTTTAGGCTTTCACCCCGCTAAGGGTTAGGCCGCAAGCGCCTCTGTTGCGAAGTTGTCGTTCGCAGTTGGATTGTGACCCGATAACGGTGGTATCATGCCGGGCGACGGATCTTACCTTTACCACGCGCGTCGAGCCTAGTTCGCCCCCTCGGAAGAGAGTGGGAGTGGTGGAGGCGCCGGGTACTGCCCCCGGGTCCGCAACGCTTATTCCATAAGCCGTGTATCGCCATAGTCGGTAGACCGACGCCTCGAATATAAGAGCGTCGGCGTGGGAACGCAATCCCGGTGGTCGGGTGTTTGCCGCGAGCGCACAACCGAACATTCGCACCTCACACACCCCCCTGATGCCCGACACCCATTTTGCCTGCCGCGATTGCGGTCAGATCTACCTGGCCGGCGGGGAGTTGCTGAGGCGCGGGTCGTTGCGCTGCCGGCGCTGCGGCACGCTTTTGTGGCGCACACGTTCCGGGCGCTTCGCCGACCCGCGCGCCTTTGCGATCACCGGCGCGATCTTGCTGGCTCTCGCCAACACCTTTCCGCTGTTCGCCGTCAGCGTCGCGGGCGATCACCGCAGCGGCGTCATTGCCGACGGCGCGGCGGCATTGTTCGGCTACGGCGGCGGCATTTCCGCGGTCGGCGGGCTGGTGGCGGTCATCGCGGTCGCGATCCCGGCGCTCGACATCGCGCTCACCCTCGTCACCCTTCTCTATGTGGGGGCCCGCTCCGCCGCCGGGCGGTCGCGGCGCCTGCCGCCCGGGCTGGCGACGATGTGGCTCTGGGCGGTCCGCCTGCGCCCGTGGAGCATGCTCGACGTCTTTCTGCTTGGCGCGGTGGTCGCCTATACCCGGCTCGGCCAGCTGGCGCAGGTCGGGGTCGCGATCGGCGGCTATGCCCTCGCCGGGTTTGTCCTGATCCAGGTGCTTCTCGAAGAGACCCTGGGGCGGCAGCTCGTGTGGAACCAGATCGCCGACCCGGCTAAATACGCGCCGGCGCCCGGCGAGCCCTGGATGCTGTGTCTCGATTGCGATCTGGTGGTCGGCGCCCGTCACGCCAACGCTGGTGCCGTCGCTGGGCGTCGCCGCCGCTGCCCGCGCTGTGGTACCCGGCTCGATCCGCGCCGGCCGGCGAGCCTGGCGTTTACCGCCGCACTGACCCTCGCCGGCTTCATCCTCTACTTTCCAGCCAACCTGTTTCCGGTGCTGACGATCACCCGCTTCGGGCGCAGCGAGGCCTACACGATCCTCGGCGGCGTGCGCGACCTGGCCCAGGCCGGGCTGTGGCCGTTGGCGCTCTTGGTCCTGCTCGCCTCGATCGTCGTGCCGGTCCTGAAGCTCGCCGGCCTGACCTGGTGCGTTGTCGCCATTCGCCTGCGGTCGGCCCGGTGGCTGCGCCAGCGAACGAAATTTTACCGTTTTATCGACTATATCGGGCGCTGGTCGAACATCGACGTGTTCGTGGTCGCGCTCGTCACCGCAATGATCCAGTTCGGAACCGTCAGCACCGTCGAGCCCGGGCCGGGGATCGCCAGCTTTGCCGCGGTGGTCGTGCTGACCATGATCGCCGCCGACGCTTTCGACCCGCGGTTGATGTGGGACGCCGCGGCGGCGGGGAGGCCAGGGTGAGCGGCTCCGACCCGTCCGGCCCGGCCCCGGAAAACCCGCCGCCGCCGGTCTCGAGCCCGTCGGCCGGCGTGCCCTGGGTGTGGGCGGTGCCGGTCGTCGCGTTGCTGATCGCCGGCTGGCTCGGCTATCGCGCGCTCGTGGAGCGCGGCCCGACGATCACGATCAGCTTTCAGACCGCGGAGGGGATCGAGGCCGACCGGACCTCGGTGCGCTACAAGGATGTCGACCTCGGCAAGGTCACCAAGGTCGGGCTCAGCGCCGACCATTCGCGCGCGATCGTGACCGCGACCATGACCCGTGAGGCCGAACCGCTGCTGCGCGCCGACACCACCTTCTGGGTGGTGCGCCCGCGCATCGGGCTCAGCGGCGTCTCGGGGCTGTCGACAGTGCTGTCCGGCGCCTATATCGGGCTGTTGCCCGGTAAGGGCGAGGCCGGCGCCCGCAGCTTCACCGGCGTCGAGACGCCGCCGCCGCGCGAGGGGCTGGTCAGCGGCCAAGCCTACACGCTGATCGCCGACCGCCTCGCCGAGGTCAGCGACGGCTCGCCGGTTTACTTCCATGGGGTGCAGGTGGGCGAGGTCATC
>Ga0210398_10000609_pt1 | contig 40059 bp, 37 predicted proteins | sample IncBWC4OmetaG_FD_161047 | JGI IMG/M metagenome (GOLD analysis project Ga0210398, IMG submission 161047) | Forest soil microbial communities from Barre Woods Harvard Forest LTER site, Petersham, Massachusetts, United States - Inc-BW-C-4-O | ecosystem: Environmental > Terrestrial > Soil >... | reverse complement strand
TTTCGTCATCGCCACGATAGACCCTCGCACAAGCGCATTGGCGCGATCGGCTCCTTTATAGCCAGAGGCTGGCGTATCGTCTATCGGGAAAGTCCGGGCACCGAGGGCAACGACGCCGCTTTTTTTTGGAGTGCGTGGCGCTCCACCACCGCGCGCGATGCGCGCGCGGCTCTCACCCGTCCGGCATGCCTTGCGCGGAATAAGGAGCGCAAGTCACGCCGGCCACCCGCTCTCGCCAGGCGAGAGAGGGGACATCCTCCGCGCATGTCCTTCTCTCGCTTGGCGAGAGCGCGGAGCCGCTGAGGCGGAGCGTAAGCGGAGTCGAAGCGAATCGGAAAGGGTGGCTGGCGCGCTAGTCGCTCTGATCTTTGCGACCAGCGTGCCAGACGGATGAGAGCCGGAGGGCGTCTTCGCCCGACGGTCGTGGAATGCCACCGATCTTGTTCTCTCGTGTGGCGCGCCAGCCCGATTTATCTAACAGGCGACCCCATTGCAGACGTTCTGACCCAGCGACGTTCCACCTGAAACCTGTCCGCTGTTGCCAACCGTGTTTCCACTGTTGCCTTGCATTACGTTGCCGAGATAACCACTGGTCGCATCGGAGAAGCTCATCCCGCCGCCATTGTTACCCTGGAAAACGTTGTCGCGCGCGAGACATCCGACGCCACAGGTGATTCCGCTGCCATTGTTGGTCGCGGTGATTCCCGAAATCCTCGCCCCGTTGCCGGCGACGATGGCGCTCCCGCCGAATCCCATGATGATGCCGTTGGTGATCACCACGTTGGTTTGTCCGGTGGCGTTGATTCCGCTGCCGCTGGTGGGGGTGGTCGACATGATGGTGTAGCCCAGTAAATTGATAGTCACATTGGAGGCGGTCACCAAGACCGAATCGGCGCCATTTTTGCTGTTATTGACGATGTTCCGGGTCAGCGTGTAGCTGCCCGATTTGCTGATGGTGCTCTGGGGCTTGACCGACGTCGCGCCGTTGCTTTCCGCCTCGATAACAATCGGTGGCTGCGCAAAAACCCAAGTGGCAGGCAGAATCGCCAAGGCCAGCGCGAGCGAGGCCAGGGTTGCACTGACCAAACCATTACCGCTGTGTTTCATCGAACCAAATACTCCTCGAAAATCTATTGGACCGCGGTCAGTGAAATGAATCCGGTCAGACCGCTCTTCATGCGAATCCGAAGATAGTTTAGCGCGATGCCGATGACATGAACGTTGTGTCGGCGATGGACCTCGGCGAGCTTCCTGGCCCAGCGATTGGGGGCCTCGAGCACGGCGGCATCCTGGCTCAGCAGGAAAATCTTGTCGGTCGGCTTCACCAGATCCACGTTGGAGGGCGAAATGTAACCAACCTGGCCGTCCTTCAATTTGACCTGGAGATAATATTTCGTACTGCCGGTTACCTCGACGAATTTTCCGACCGTCGCTTGCTGAATTTTCTTGCTGGATTTCGCCGGCGCCGCATAAATCCAGCCGTCCTGAATCACCTTGAGACGAGCGGTGCCGGGCTCGACGTCGGGGGCGGCCGCAACCGTCTTACGATGAGTGCGCGGCTTTTTTGCGGTTGGAGCAGCGGACCCCGCAGCACCCGCTTCACTGGCCGGAGCGGCGGTCGGAGGTTCGCCCTCATCGGAGGGTACCAGCCTGGTTGCCGGGGCCCCGGCCGGCGCGCCGCCCGAGGGCGCGGCTGCGGGAGCCGCAGCGGGCGACGATCCAGCGGCGGGGGATTCACTCAACGCGAATGCGGCCGAGCCGGTGCTCGCAAGCAACAGCATGGTGGCGGTGCAAATTCCCACTCCACGAGCCAGCGCCGCGCGCATCGATATTCCAGAAATCCGTCCCATCGTCATCCTCCGCCACCCCGCGATCCTATAGTTGCGTTATCAGCAGGCGCCGCACACGACGCATTTGGTCACGTCGCACGGCGGCGTCTGATGCTCGTAGTGGGCCTTCTTGCGTTCCGCGAGAAGGAACCATTTGTGAATGTGATGGTCAATGAAATCCCACGGCAGAACTTCGTCATCGGCGAAGTGTCGGGTCACGAAAAAATCCGGATCCGGCAGTCCGCTGGCCGCACCCTCGCGCGCGATGCGCTTGAGCTCATGCCAAATCTCACCGGCGCCTTCGCAGTGCGCGGCATCGAGGCGTTCGAGGATGGCGCCGACGCGGCGATTGCCCCGTGATACCAGGGTCTGAAAATACGCCTCGCGCGGAGATTCGGCATCGAGCTCGACCGGGCCGAGCTTCGCGAGCTCGCCGCGCAGCATCGCGATTTTGCTTTTGGTCGCGCGCGGCTCCTCCATCGGATCCCATTGGAAGGGGGTCCATGGCTTCGGCACGAACGGATTGAGCGATACCGTGACGTGGCCGACGGATTTTTTCTGGGCCCGCGCACGCGCGAGAATTTTGCCGGTCAGATGCGCGATTTCGCGCACGTCGTGGTCGCGCTCCTCGGGCAGCCCGACCATAAAGTAAAGCTTTAAGTTTTCCACCCCGGTACCGACCATCATCTCGGCGGCGGCGAGGATTTCAGCCTCGCTTAAATTCTTGTTGATGACCTTGCGCATCCGCTCGCTGCCCGCTTCCGGCGCCACCGTCACACTATGATTGCCATTGCGCGCGAGCGCGGCCGCGAGTTGCGGCGAGATGCAATCGGCCTTGAGCGAAGAAGGCGACAGCCGCCCGCCCGCATCGGCGACCGCTTCGGCAATTCCGGCCACCCCCGGCACGCTGGCCATCTCCGCGCCAACCAGTCCGATTACGCTACGTTCTGTAAGCCCGCGGCGCGCCTCCGCGATGAGATGCTCGGGGCTGCGGTAGCGAATGGGTCGGTACATGAAACCGGCCGCGCAGAAGCGGCATCCCCACTGGCATCCACGGCTCGCTTCGACCAGGAACATGTCGCCGAAGACCGATTCCTCGGTGAGAATGAGCGAGGCGGTGGTGAACTGGTTGAGGTCGCGAATCAGGCGGCGGCTGACGGTCGGCTTTCCGGGACCGCAATACTCGACCGCCTCGAGGTGCCCGCGGCCGTCATAGATGGGAGTGAAGTAGTCGGGGAGGTACGCGCCCTCGACGGTAGCCAATTCGCGCAGTCGTGCCGGGCGATCATCTTTACTGGTGCGCGTTTGATGAAATCGCGCGAGGAACTCGGGAATCATTTCCTCGCCCTCGCCAATCAGAAACAGATCGATGAAGTCCGCGATCGGCTCGGGGTTAAGGAAAACCGCGGAGCCGCCGGCAATGATCAGGGGCCAGTTGCTATTGGCGCGATCGGCGCGACGTGGGGGAATGCCCGCCGTCCGCAGCATCGCGATGACATTGAGGTAGTCGGTCTCGAACGAAATCGAAAACGCGAGGATGTCGAACTCGCTCAGCGCGCGCGCCTGCTCGAAGGAGACGATCCGTTCGTTGCGTTTGCGCATATCAACGCGTTCATCGGCATCGGGAAGAAAGGCGCGCTCAGCGGCCACCCGCGAATCAGTTTCAAAAATGTGGAACACCGATTGGAAGCCGAGATTCGCCATCGCCAGACGATAGATGTTGGGGTAAACGACACAGACCGAAAGGTCGCCACCAGGCCGGCGCTGATAGAGAACTTTCTCGGCGGCGAGGCGATCGAGCGCGCGCTTACGAACGTACATGGAGAGAATCCCGCATCCCCATAGGGTATCGCGTCGATGGAAGGCCGCTCAAGCGGGGAACATCGCCGAGGGCAGCAGCGTAAAATGCCGAATGTGAGCAGGACGGTAGACCCTGAAATCCTTGTGGTCGATGGTGAACACGCGATTGATGCGCTCGCGTTCGGCAACCCGCACGATCGCGGCATCGGCAAGGTCCATCGGCAGGTCGTGGTACTTTGCCATCAGCTCGTGCATTCTTCCGAGGTCTTCGCGATCGAGTTTTGCGATGCTTACTGTTCCAGTTTGCACCACGCGAAGAAGCGCGAATTGCCCCAGGTGGATCCTGCTCAGGAGGTAACTTGCTTCCGCCAGTGCCGGCCACACCGTCAACGGCGGACGAGCCAGCGTTTCAAACACATGTTGACACCGTGCGTGAGCGGCGTCCGATCTATCGAGCAGCGCGACGAGTGGCCCGGCGTCGATCAGCACGTCGTCGCGCATCTCTCTCCTCCAGCAGCATTTGAGCGACTTTCCTTCCACCATCGACGGAGAGCTGCATGCCTCCGCTGTCCAGACTTCCAATCAGATCTTTGGCCAGCTCGTAGGGAGTCTTCGCGGCATCTTCCGCGTCGACTTTATCGACGAAGGTCTGCAGGGCTTCGCGAACAATTTTGGCCTTGGTCTTTCCGGCTTGGGCTGCGATTCGCATCAGCGCCGAGGCGATTTGATCATCCAGACGAATACTGAACGTTGGCATGATGTCGCTGAAGCTAGTGTATTACATCATGTATTACAATGGACGCGGTCGGATGAAGTCTTGTCCGCCGCATTTCGTCGAATAAACGGAACCCTCTATCAGGAGGAATCTTATGAGCGTCCGCTTTTCCATCGTACTCAGTGGCTTACTGCTGTCATTGGCGGCTATTCCCGCGTCGTTTGCGCAAAATCCTCTGGAAACTTCTGGCTCCGCGACCGGCGGGACCGTCGCGCCCGCGCCGGCGAAGGAAGCCCCGGCCGCTCCGGGTGCGCAAAGTGCCGGCAACGCCGAGAGCGAGGCCGGCAGCATCGCATCGCGGATCGAGGCCGCGCGCAAGCAAGGCAAAGATGTCAGCAAGGCGGAGGCCGAAGAAAAACAGGGCGAGGCGGCGCTACAGGCGGGCTACAAGGCCGAGGCCGCACAGCATTTCGACCGCGCCAAGCAGGACCTCGGCACGATGTGATTGCGATGCTCAGGTTATCCGCGCGCGATGCGTGTACACATTGAAGGACGCATCGCGCAAGAATCCCACCAGCGTAATTCCGGTCTCATCGGCCAACTCCACCGCGAGTGAAGACGGCGCGGAGACCGCCAGCAGGATCGGCACGCCGGCCGCCGCGGCCTTCTGCACGATCTCAAAACTCAACCGCCCGCTCACCATCATCAAGGATTTCGACAGCGGCAACATCGCATTGGCAAGCGCCCAGCCCGCGATCTTGTCGACTGCGTTATGCCGCCCGATATCCTCGCGCGCCGCGAGTAACTGGCCCTCGAGGTTGAACAACCCGCACGCATGAAGACCGCCAGTGGCGGCGAACACTTTTTGCACATCGCGCAACTTCGCCCCGAGCGCCAAAATCGTCGCGGCCATGACCTTCGCGCGCGAGGCTATCGGGGTGATGCGCTGGGTGATGGCATCGATGCTGGTCTTGCCGCATACGCCGCAGCTCGACGAGATGGTGAAATTGCGCTTGAGGCGCGCGCGCAGTCCTTCGGCTTTCACATTGAGGATCACGTCGATCGCGTTCGGCTCCAATGCCCCTTTCGAATCGCGCACGCGGCGAATCTCGCCGAGCTCCTCGGCATTGGCGATGAAACCCTCGGCGAGCAGGAATCCCGCGGCCAGTTCTTCATCGTTGCCCGGGGTGCGCATGGTGAGGGTGAAACGGCGTCCGGCGAGGCGAATCTCTAGTGGCTCCTCGATCGCCAGTGCATCATCAATGGGAGCGAAGCCTCCGGCGCGGAATTTCGCCGCGGGATGATGTGCGATTTGGGCGGGGTTGGATTTCGACGTCGTTGCGGCCATGGCGCCCTTCTACAGCTAGTCCATTCGCGAAGGGCACGCCAACCAGAACACGACCCCTACGAGGAAATGCGATTCTTCCCCGGCGCCGCCAAATGATCGAGGAGCGGGCGGCCCTTCCCGAATCTGAAACTGTTCCGCAGCGCAGCGGTGACAAATTCCTTTGCCCCGCGCACCGCATCTTCGAGGCTGCGGCCGCGCGCGAGGTAAGCTGCGATCGCCGCCGAGAACGCGCATCCAGTGCCGTGCGCATCGCCCGCGATCCGCGTGGCCTTCAGCGCGATGAAACTGCGGCCGTCATACAGAACATCGGTCGCGTCCGCATCCGAGGAGAGATGGCCGCCCTTGATCACGACGGCGCGCGCACCCAGCTTCACCAATCGCCGCGCCGCCTCATGCAGATCGGCAGCCCGGTTGATGGCGACGCCGGTGAGCAGTTGAGCCTCGGGAATATTCGGCGTGATGAGGCGCGCGAGTGGAACGAGGTGCGCGAGCATCGCCGCTTCGCCTGCCTTGCTCAGCAGCCGCGTCCCTGAAGAGGAGATTAGCACCGGGTCGATGACCGGCGGCGCAAGTTTATATTCGATGATCGAAGTGGCGATGGCCTTGACGATCGACGCGGTGCCCATCGCGCCGATTTTTACCGCGTTAGGTTTGCGCTCGAGCGCGACCGCCTCGATTTGGGCCTTGACCACTGAAGGGTTGAGCGCCGCGACGCGAAACACCTTGGAACTGTTTTGTGCGATGACTTCGGTGATGGCGGAGAAGCCGTAGACCTCGAGTGCCGCGAAAGTTTTCAGGTCCGCCTGAATTCCCGCGCCGCCGCTGGGATCGCTGCCCGCAACAGTCAACGCGCTAAGACGGCTTGTTCGGTTCGTACGCATGCGCGCCTCGACTCTAACCAAGAGCGTATGAGGTGGCGAATCAGATTGAGGGAGTTTTGGAGGGGACGGGAACGCGTGCCTGACTCCAACTATTGTATCAACGTGATTTTCTAAATGCCATCCGCGACCCCAATTGCCCGCGAGGAGAGCGCAAGGGTATCCTTGCCCAACCGATGGAGACGAATCGACAGAGCGAGTTCCTCAATCTTCCGTTCAAGGAAAAGCTGGAATTCCTTTATGGGCTGCCGGCGCGGCAGAAGCGCGACCTGATTCTTTCCGCGCCCGAGGCCGAGCGGCTGGTGCAGTCGTTCTCGCCCGAGACGCTCTTCTACACTTTGAAGGAAATTGGATCTGCCGATGCGGGCGATCTGTTGAGCCTCGCGCTTCCGGAACAGGTCCGGTCGCTGTTCGATCTCGATTGCTGGGACAAGGATCGTCCCAACCTCGACAAAATGCGCGAATGGATCGAGGCCCTGACCGAGGCCGGCCGCCGGCGCCTCGCTGACGCGCTGATGGAACTCGACCTCGAGCTGGTGTCGTTGCTGATGCGCAGTTACATCAAGGTGCATCGCGTCGATGATCCAAATATCGCCGGCGACGCACCCGCCAACCGCCTGCTCCAGTTCGACGAGCATTACCTGATCGAGTTCATCCGCTACGATCAGATCACTCAGCCGCTCACCGAATTTCTCGAAGAAGTTTTTGAGCGCGACTACCAGTACTACGCCGGCCTGATGGAGGAGTCGTACTGGGGCGTGCAGGCCGAGCTGGAGGAAGAGGCGTATCGCTTCCGGCGCGCGCGCCTTGAGGATCGCGGCTTTCCGGAATACTACGAGGCGCAAAATATTTTCGCGTACCTCGACCCCGCGAAATTTGACGAACTCCGGGTCGGCCACGTCAAGCCAAGTCGCGAGGGTCTGCTCAACGACGAAGAAATTATTCCGCCCGACATGGCGCTGGCGTCCGAGCGCGAAAGTTCGCTTTTCAATGCTGCGCTCGCGGCCGGTTTCGCGGCCGAGGGACAGCGTCAACTGCGCTCCGAAATGGCGATGGTCACCAACCAGGTGCTGGTCGCGCGCTCGGTCGATTACGGCGATCTCGATGCGGTCCACGTCGCGGTCGAGATGACACACAACTATCTGAACCTGGCGCTCGAGCACCTCGCGAGCGGCGATTTGAATGTCGCGGTGGAAAATCTGCGCGACACCCACTTGCAGTTACTGTTTCGCCTCGGGGTCAGTCTCACTATCGATCTGCGGACTCGCGCGCAGACGGTGGTGACGCGGCTCGGCCTCGATCCCAGGAAGACCCGCGAGATCGGCTACCTCGATACTCCATACCGCGAGGCGATCGCCGGCTTCATGCTGCGCCAGCCGCGTTTCTACGGGGCGCTCGACGGTGGCGGCTCGATCGCGATGCGCGATTTTCGCTCGATGCGCGACCTTCACATCGGCTACGCGCTGGTCGATCAGATCGAGGCGATGCGCGAGCTCTTCCGCGCGATGTTCAATGCCGACATCGCCGCGGCGTCGTTCCGCTCCAGTGTCGCCGGGCATGAAATCCGCCTCAGCCAGATCGTGCTGACCGCACTGGCGCGCGAGGCGCTCGATCAGCGCTTCGAGCCCGATCCGATCGAGGCCAGCAGGCTCGCGGAACTCCATCGCAAGATCATGACCAGCGGTGGCCGTCCGGCGAAGCTCAGCGAGGGCTTCCGCGCCGACGTCGAGGCGGTGCTGGAGAGCAGGCTGGAGGATGATGTGCGCGCGCACAGCGCGGACTTCATCAACTCGTGCCTGAATATCATCGAAGAGGAATTCGCCGAGCTTGATCCCGAGGATCGCATCGATCCACGCTTCATCCGCAGCGTGATGCTCAAACGCGGGTAAGCTCCAAGGCTAAGATCTATGAGCCGACGACACGAGATCCAGTTCACCCCACAAGAGCTAGCCGAGTTCCTCGCGCGACCGCACAAGGCCGCGCTCGCGACCATTGACAAGGACGGTTTTCCGCACGTCGTCGCGATGGGTTATCGCTACCAGGACGGCATCATTTACATGACCTCCTACGGTAAGGCGCAGAAGGTCCTCAACGCGCGCCGCAATCCGAAGGTCGGCGTGATGGTGGAGGTCGGCGAGCGCTACTCTGAGTATCGCGGCGTGCTGATTCGCGGGTTGTGCGAAGTGATCGACGATCCTCGACTGGTGCGCCAGACGATGGGTTCGGTAGGCGAATCCGCAACCAACACCGGAGTCCCGTCGGGCGCGGCGTCGAGTGCGCCCAAGCGCGTGGTGCTGAAGATCACGCCACAAAAGATCGCGAGTTGGGATCACAGCAAGCTGGGCGGCCGGTACTGATCCCGTAATCGAAAACATGCGTAGTTGGGATGCGCTTCCCGAGCATCGACTGACCGCATCGGGGGACGCGAGCGCGGAGTTCCTCGCCCTCGGTCTCGCGGATTATCGTGCGGCCGCGCGATTCGTTCATCAATTGCCATATGGACGAAATGCCGACCGCGCGAATTTTCGTCTGGTGTTACCTGAGCGCCGCGGCACCTGCAGTACCAAGCACGCGCTGCTCGCCGCCCTCGCCATCGAGCAGCGGCTCGCGATTCGGCTGACCCTCGGTATTTATGAGATGAGCGAGCGCAACACGCCCGGCATCGGCGCGGTGCTCCAAAAGCACGGGCTCGCCTCGGTGCCCGAGGCGCACTGCTACCTCATCTATAATGGAACCCCTATCGATGTGACGCGCGCCGCGGTCAGTCCGACTGAGCCCATCGCGCATTTCCTTCATGAGGAGACCATAGCGCCCGAGCAGATTGGCGAATACAAAATCGCGATGCATCGAGCTTGGATGCGCGCGTGGGTGGCGCGCCAGATGCCGCATCGCAATTGGGAAGAAATCTGGAGAATTCGCGAAGAATGCATTGCGGCGCTTGGCGAGAGCGCCTAACCACGATCGCAGCCACTCGATGGAGGCGCTTCGCGCGATCAGGATTCGACGGATCGTTCGCGAACGACCCCTACCGGTTCGAGCGGTCGTCGCAGATTACCCCCCTACGAGGTAGGTCGGTCACTTCTTTTTGCAGAACTGCGTAAGCGCCTTGATGCCGGTGCGGTTGCCGGTGTTCAACTCCGAGGCGATCCATTCGTAGAGGCTCGCGGCGCCCCTATATATGTTCGCGCCTTCGCGCTCTTCACCGATGAACTCCGCGATTTGCTCCATCTCGGCTACCCATCGATGCGCTTTCGGGAGCATGTCGGGAATTGAGCGTTCCATCCGCGCGAGGAAGCCCGGTTGCGTGCGCGACAGCTCCGCGCGCAGCGCATCGGCGAGTCCCTCGCGTGAGGCCGCATTCACCATCGCGGTGGCGAGGGCCGTGAAGCCCTTGGTCATCCCCGCGTAGGCGAGCTTCAGCGCGGAGGCTGCACCCACTGGACCGTCGAGCACGGCGATATCGAGGCCATACTTCGTAAGGCGCGCGAGCTCGTGCGCATCGGCGCCGGAGGCATAGATGCGCGGACCCTGGGCCGGATCCTGCGTGCCGGCAGTGGGCGGCCCGCCGATAATACCGGCATCGATGAGGCGGGTGCCGTGAAGAATCTCCTCGATACGGCGGGTGGTCGTGGGCGCGATGGCGTTGCATTCGACGAAGATTGGCTTCGCGTTCGCGCGCAGGATGGGATCGCGGAAGCGCCGCGCGACCTCGACCGCCACTCCCGGAGGAACGATGGACAGGACGAAGTCGGCGTTGCGCACGAGGAGGTGGTCGTCGTCGACGCCCTCGATACCGGCACGCCTGACCCGCTCGATGCTCGCGGGGCTGCGTCCGGCGAGGGAGGTCATCACTTTCGCCCCACTTTCGTGCAGACGTCGCGCGACCGCCGCACCCATCTCGCCTGCGCCGATGATGGTGACGCGGATTGCCTGGAATCCACCGAGGCGCTCATTGGCCTTTGACGGGCAGCGTAACCTTGAAGCTCATCCCGCGCGAGCGCGCCTCGGGATTGGTCGAGGTTTCGGGACCCTCGATGCCGCCGCGCTCGGCCCACAGCTTACCGCTATGAAGTGAGACGACGCGCTGGCTGAGCACCAGGCCGAGTCCGGTCCCCGAGGGCTTGGTGGTGAAAAAGGGGGTGAAGAGCTGGTCGAGTTCTCCCTGGGTCATGCCGCGGCCGCTGTCGATCACCTCGATGCGCAAAAACTGACGGCGCTTGCCTTCGGCGGCGAGGCGAAACTCGGTCTCCATCCTGGTGCGGATGCGCAGCCGCCCATGATGGTCCATCGCCTCGATGGCGTTGCGAATCAGGTTGAGGATGGCCCGCTCGAGAGCCGGTTCATCGCCGATGACGTCGGGCAGGCTGGGGTCGAATTCCTGCTCCAGGTCGATTTCCGGCGGCGGCTTGGGAAAGAGTCCCGCCAGCTTGAGCGCCTGATGGATGACCTTATGGATGTTGACCTCGTCCTGCTTCAGGCTGCGGGGCGCGCTGACCGCCAGCACCTGCTCGACCAGGGTCTCGATTCGATTGGCTCCGTCGAGGATGACCTCGCAGTATTGCTGGACCCTTTGGTCGTCCGGATGACCGGCGGCGAGCAGCTCGGCGGCGCCTTTGATGCCCGTCAGCGGATTCTTGACCTCGTGCGCAAGGCCTGCCGGCGAAAGCCGCAACTGCGGAGGCCCCTCCACCGCATGCTCGGCGCTCTTCTGATGCGACAGGTCGTGGAGCAGAACAATTGCGCCGGCTATATGCCCGTCGGAGCCAGCCAGCGGAGAAATCTCGGCGCGAACGGACACCGCTCGCGGTCCGATATTGAACATGGCGTCAGGATCGCCGAGGTTCTGGCCAGTATCGAGGCAGGTATGGAGCATCCTGGCGAGCCAATCGTTGTGTCGCACGATGCTGCCGAACAGGCTACGACCAAGCTGTGAGACTCCGAGCATCGTCTCTGCGGCGGGATTGACCGCGATCGGCTTGTGGTCACTGTCGACCACGATGATCGCGTCGGCCAGACCATCGAAGACATCCTTCCACAAGTTGCGGACGCTCTTCCTGGCGGCGCGGATGGCAGTAGGCACACGGGGAAGGTATCACTCCAAAAGGAGTTCGCAAAAGGATTCCAGGCGCGACCGCATCGAGCCACGGTGCAGACATTAATCAGGGCTTGGTAAATCATTAGATTTTTTAATGAAAGAGCTGCGTCAGATGCGTTGATCTTCACTACCGGACTCCAATACCGTGTCCCTCGGTCGAAGGTACTAGGTGATTGGGGTAGGGACATGACGGGGGAGGATGATTCTGAACCTGAAAGTTGCGACGACATTCGCCACCATTGGGGCAATTCTGGCATTCTCGGGCAGTCCTTGTTTGGTCGCATCGGCGACTGAGCACTCCCCGACGCCTTCCTGGATACGCCCCAGCGCCCAGCCTATCGCACCGATGGCGCCATCGGTGGTGGCTGACCATCCGTCCGTTTCGGTCAGCTCCGCACCCAATCCGGATGTCTCGGCTCCCGCAACACCCGGCCCCCCACCTGCCGCCCTCAATCAAGTATCCCCACCGGTAGTCCCGCAACCGGCGGTATCGAGCGGTATCACCCCGTTTTCGCCTGCGCGGGTGGGGGGAACCCCGGAAGACGGACCCTTGGCGAAATCGCCTTTTGTGCATTCTGATCCGCGGCCCGTCGCGCCCTTTCCGATAATCCTCAATGATGCGGTTCAGAACTACGTCCAGAACTTCGTCGATCAGCCGGAGGGTCTGCGGCTGGCATTCGAGCGCAGCCGGCCATTTCTCCCTGAAATGATCAAAATGATGAAGGCGCAGGGCATCCCCGATGACCTGGTTTATCTGACTTTCGCCGAGAGCGATTTTTCTAAGCGGGGCAAAGGACCATGGCAATTCAGCGCCGGGACCGCCGCTCGCTATGGGCTGCACGTCAACAAATGGATCGATGAGCGCCGCGACCCCATCCTGTCGACCAGGGCGGCGGCAGAATACCTGGCCGAACTTCATGATCAGGCTGACAACGACTGGAGAGTGGCACTGGTTGCCTGGAACACCGGGGCCGGTAACCTCGAGCGCTATTGGTCGCTTCAGGGCGGCAACTATGAGAAGTTCGCCGATCTTTTGCCCCGCCGGACTCGCCAGCTCCTCAACCGCTTCATGGCGGTAGCGTTCATCGCGCACAATGCTTCCGCCTACGGAATCGACAACGTCGGCTATTCCGATGAGCCGGAGTGGACCACCCGCAAGTTCAAGGGTGGCACACTGCTAAAGAACATCGCGAGGGAGTTTGAGACCACGGTCTCGAAGCTGCGCGAGCTCAATCCCGCGCTTCGCGCTGACCGCGTGCCGCCGAGCGAGCGGGCCTACGGGATCCGAATCCCGACCGACGAAGACGCCTCCGACTGAGTCCGTTCCCGTTCTTTTCTTCAAATCACGACTTATATTCAGCGCAGGCGTACTGCGCTGGTCGCCGATCCGATGATCTGACAGGATCGGTTTCGCGATAGAGCGGCGTCCAGCGAGGATCGCCTGACAGTTTCGTGGAAGTCGAATCTAAAGACATCAAAACCGAGCGGTTCAGCGTTCGCGGGATGCACTGCGCGAACTGCGCGCTCACCATCGAAGGCGCGGTCCGCGCCATCGACGGAGTCCGCGAGGCCGGCGTCAACTTCGCCGCCGAGACGCTGACCGTTCGCGCGGATGATTCCGTTGCCCGGAGGACCATCGAGAACCGCGTCGTCGCGGCCGGCTACCAGCTCCTTGACGAGGACACCGGGATTCGCGCCGGCGAGTCGGCGCTGGACAAGACCGCGGCGCGACAAAACCTGGGGTGGGTGATCGCGAGCGCGGTGGTTGCGGCGCTGGTGATGTATCTCGGCATGCTCGGGAATCGCGCCGCCGACCTGGTCGCGTTCGGTCTGACCACCGCGCTGATGTTTAGCGCGGGCCTGACGTTTTATCGCGGCGCGTGGATCGCGCTTCGCAATCGCACCGCCAACATGGACACGCTGGTCGCGCTCGGCATCAGCGCCGCATATGGCTACTCGGTTCTGACCACTTTTCCGGATTGGTTTTTCCGCGGCCCGCGATTTTTCGACACCGCGGCGGAGCTGATTCTTTTCATCCGGTTCGGGAAATATCTCGAGGCGCGTGCGCGCGGCCGCGCGATGGCCGCGCTGCGCTCGCTCCTCAACCTGGTTCCCGATACCGCTATCGTCGTCCGCGATGACAAGGAAGTCGGGGTCCCGGCCCATTCGGTGCGCATCGACGATCTGGTGATCGTGCGGCCCGGCACGCGAATTCCGGTTGATGGTGTCGTCGTCAGCGGCGCCAGCGCGGTCGACGAATCGATGCTCACGGGAGAATCGATGCCGGTCGAGAAAGGGCAGGGCGCCACCGTTGCGGGCGGCACCCTCAACACCTCGGGTGCGCTGACGATTCGCGCAAGCCGGGTCGGCGCCGACACCGCCCTCGCGCAAATCGTCAAGATGGTGCAGGAGGCGCAGGCTGATCGCGCGCCGATTCAGCGCATCGCCGACTATGTCGCGGCGCGCTTCGTTCCGGCCGTTATTCTGCTAGCAGCGGCGACCTTCGCGATCTGGATGTGGCTCGGACCGGGTCTGGTGATGGCGCTGACCTCGACGGTCGCGGTGTTGGTCATCGCGTGTCCGTGCGCGATGGGCCTCGCGACGCCGACCGCGCTGATGGCCGGGAGTGCGGTAGGATTGCGCAGCGGGATTTTGTTCAAGCGCGCGTCGGCGCTCGAAGTCGTCACCCGGGTGCGCGCGATGTTCTTCGACAAAACCGGCACCCTCACCGAAGGCCGTCCGCAACTCGATACGCTGCAAATTCTCGCCGGCGACGAAGTCACCGTGTTAACCGCTGCGGCAACGGTCGCGTCGCGCTCGACGCATCCCTTGTCGACTGCGGTGGTGGCATACGCGGAAAGTCACGGCATCAGGCCCCATGCGGCGGAGGAAATCGAGGAGCACGCGGCGATGGGCATGACCGCAAATCTGGAGGGCAAGCAAATTGCGCTCGGCAACGCGCGCCTGATGCAGAGCCGCGGCGTGGCGATCGCGGACGAAGCGCGCGGCAGCGCCGAGAGTATTGGTAGCTCGGCGGCCACGCCGCTGTACCTGGCCATCGGTGGCAAGGTCGTCGCGATCCTGGGCTTTCGCGATCGGATTCGCAAAGAGGCGCGTGGCGCGCTGCGCGAGATTCGCGCGCTGGGCATCCGCACCATCATGTTGTCGGGCGATGCGGAGGCGGTCGCGCGCAAAGTCGCGAACGATCTCGGCCTCGACGAATTTCACGCCGAGCTTTCGCCGGCCGATAAAATCGTGCTGGTCCGAAAGTCCCGCGCGCAGGAAATTTTCACCGCGATGGTGGGTGACGGAATCAACGACGCGCCGGCGCTGGCTGCCGCCGATATCGGAATCGCGATTGGTTCCGGCACTGACGCGGCCAAGGAAACCGGCGACATCATCCTTACGCGCGACGATCTCTACGACATCGTGCGCGCGCTCGCGCTCGGGCGTCTGACACTGCGCAAAGTCAAGCAGAATCTCTTTTGGGCATTTTTCTACAATGTGGCGGGCATCCCGATCGCAGCCGGCGCGCTGTATCCGTGGTTCGGCATCACGCTGAATCCTGCGCTGGCCGGCCTCGCGATGGCGCTTTCGAGTGTCAGCGTGGTGACCAACGCGCTGTTGCTTTCGCGGGCAAGAAACACGCTGGCGCGGATCGGTTCGACCACCTCCGAAAGAGATGACCTGCCGACGGAACAACCGCCTGTGTCATTCGCGTCGAATCACGCGAATAATCATCACGCGAACCTCGAAATCTCCGGGAATGGTAAGATGGATTCCAAATTGAAGTGCGAGAAATGCGGCGAGGAAATCGCTACCCCGATGCATTGTGATAGGCAGATGCATGTCGAAACGGTGAACGGGGTGCCGAAGCTGGTGTGCTGGATGGGGCCCGGATGCGGCGTCGCGGACATCCCGGCGCATTGCAGCGCGCCGATGCAGGAAGTGCGCAGCGCCTGATCTTCGCCATTTCGCGTTGGGCGTTTTGACAGCGAGGGTAGGCGGCCTGTACTCTCAGTTTCATGGCGATGGCTCGACGAGCTGTAATCAGACCCCACTCCCCTCGACCGAGGAAACGCGGAGCGCGCCGACCAAAAAGAAGCTTCAGATGGACTCATCGAAACTGCTGACCGGATACGCATCGTCGGGTGACGCGAAACTCTACTTCGAGGCGCGAGGCGACGGTCCTGCGCTGGTGTTTATCCACGCCGGCGTTTCCGACCATCGGATGTGGGAGCCGCAATTCGAGGCTTTCTCATCGAAATTCAAAGTCGTCCGCTACGATTTACGCGGCTTCGGAAAATCGGCGATGCCCGACCAGCCATATGCCAATCGCGACGATCTGTTCGCGGTCTTGCGTCATCTCGCGATCCAAAATGCGGTGCTCGTTGGATGCTCGATGGGCGGAGCGACGGCGATCGATTTCACTCTGCAACATCCTGAAATGGTGACTGGGCTGGTGCCCGTCGGCGCCGGCGTGAGCGGATGGAATGATTGGTCGCCCGAGTCGGCACAATCATGGGCTGCGGCGATGGACCTGGTGAAGAAGGGCGACCTCGATGGCGCGTTCGAGTTGAGTGCGCGCTACTGGATCGAGGGTCCCGCGCGCGAGTCCTCGCGCGTCGATCCCAAATACCGTGCGCGGGCTTATCAACTTTACAAGGAAAACTTTTCGCTCAAGCTTTGGCAGAATCCCGAGAACGTACTTGATCCACCGGCCATCAAGCGACTCGCCCAGATCAAATGTCCGACGATGGTGGTGATCGGCGATTCAGATGCGCAGGATCTCCGCAAGCTGGCGCAACAACTCGCCAATCAGATATCGGGCGCCGCGATGATCACCATCGAGAATGCGGCGCATCTGCCGAGCCTCGAGCATCCGGCGCAGTTCAACCGGTCGCTGGAAAACTTTCTGGCCCGGTTAAATGACATCGCTAAGTGACGGAACAAAGCCATTCGAATGTTGATCCCGAGGCGAGAATACCCAAACGAAGCCAAATAGTGCCCGCCGATGCTGGGATTTCAGTTTTACCTAGCTTCGCAGATCGCCAACGATGAGGGCTTTAGGAGAACACGAAAGTGCAAAAACAAACCCACTTCGACCGGAAGTCGGCGTTTGCTCCATTTTCGAAGGAACCGCATTTCGTGCCTCGGCGAAGCTTGTAAAAGTGCAAAAACAAACCCATTCGCAGGGCAGGCGAATGGATGGCGTAACCTCGCGATAATGTTGAGGTTTTGACGCCATTTTACGGCGGCATCAAGGGCAAAAGGACGATGTACCGCGGGTCAGAGTAGCGGGCCGTCAGTCCCGAGCATGTCGCGGCGAATCAGGCGAATCGGCAGCGCGCCCTCCCGCAGAAACGCATCGTGGAACTTGCCGAGGTCGAACTGCGCACCCTGCTGCGCACGCACGTCCCGGCGCAGCTTGAGGATCATCAGCTTGCCGAGCTGATAGCGCAGATAGCCCGGATCCTCGGTGCCGCGAAATGCTTCGACCTCCGCGTTGTGGGGCGTCAGGTAGGCGTTGTTCTCGAAGAAGGTTTCCGCCGCCTCGACCGTCATCCCCCTGGTATGCATCCGCAGACCAACCAGGTAACGGCACGCACGCATCAACGCCATTTGAAGTTGCGCGAGGCGATACTTGGGGTCGCCGTTGTGCAGGCCCTCATCGAGCATCATCTGTTCGCAATAGAGCGCCCATCCTTCGACATTGGCGCCCGAAGAGTAAATCGCGCGCACCTTGTCGGGATTGAGGCGATTGTTGAGAAACTGCACATAGTGGCCGGGATAGACTTCGTGGGTCGAGGTGTCGGAGATTTGCGGCGCGGAAAAAAACTCGAGGAGTTCCTCGCGGCGGCTTTCCGGCCACGACGGATCCGGCAGGGTGACATAGAAGTATGCTTCGGGGGATTGCTCGAATGGCCCCGGCGTGTCCATCGAAGCGAAGGTGGTCGCGCGCATCGCCGGGGGAGTCTCGCGCACCAGCGGCGGAGGCGCCGCGGAGGGAATCGTCGCGAGATGATGCGCAACGACGTACTCACGCAGCTCGGCGAGGCCCGCCGTGACGCTCGGAATTAGCTGCTCGGCGCTCGGATGCTGGCGGTTGAGGGCGATGGCGACCTCGGCCGGGCCATGATTCGGATCGATAGTATGCGCGGTCTTTGCAAACTCAGCCTGCAGCCGGGTGAGTTCATCTTCGCCGACGTTTTGTAAATCGGCGAGCGGGGTATCGACCATCTCCTGATCGGCGAGCATACGTTGGTAAGCGGCCGCGCCGATCGCATAGTCGCCGGTCGCATGCGGACCGAAATCGTTCTTCAGCCATTTCGCGTAGTCCTGGACGGCCGCGATCAGCTTCGCGTTGGCCTTGAGAAAAGCGGTCTTCTCGCGGCCGACCGGTATCGAGGCGAACGCTTCGACGAGATCCTTCTGCAGGAAATCAATCACGCCGGGGATCTGCGATAAAAAGATGTCGACGGTGACCTTCGCGGTGCGGGCGGGTTTCAGGTTGGCGCGCGCGACCGCCAGGTTATGGAGCGCCGCTGTTGCGCGCGCGGTCACCGATCGCATTCGGACTTCGAGCGGCGCAAAGTTGCGCTTGATGAGTGAATCGAGGGTATCGACCGGCAGGTAGGCGTCCGGCGAGCGCTCCCAGCTACGGAGCTCTTCGTCGTCGAGCAGGCGGCCGTCGAGCTGCGCGATCAGCCATTCGCGATCGGCTTCATTGGCAGGCGCGAGATGGGTCTGCGCGAAGACCTCGAATTGCTGCTTCCACTCCTTGGTCGCACGGATGCGGCGCTCGATCGAATCGCGCGACATATCGGTGAGACGCTGGTCGTAGCGATGGTCACCCTGATCGGTCGCGAACTCCGGATAGGTTCGCAGATCGTCGCTGATGAACTTTTGCGTCAGCTTGCGGAAGTCATCGTCGCGCGACGACGCAAGCGCGCACCGCGAGCTGGCGCAGAGGAGCACTACCAGGACAATCGAACCGGGGAATCGCAGCGACCCACGCATCGCCGCACAATGGCAGGAAGTCGGCGCGCGATCGAGATTCGCCGACGCGCCAAAGGTCGCCGAATTCAACCCCGGTCGGGTGCGTTCCCTAGTCCGGGATGGTCAGCGCGGTTCGACGTCCCACGGAGCGCAGTCGGCGGGTGGGGAAGTTCCCAATCCGCATCGCGTTGAGCTGATTGCGCAGTGTTTCGGGTTCAATCGCGAAGACCGAGCAGATAGAGTCGAACGAGAACACATCATGGTCGCCGCGGGTGTTGACCCACTGCTGAACTTCCTCGAACTCCCGCCGATGAGACCGGGCAGGGGAATTCTTTGCAATCGCGTAACATCGAATCGCGTCCTCAAGGACGGCAAACAACAGCCGGGTCTCACCATCATGATGACCACGGCGGGCGATCCTGTCGTAGTATTGCTGCGGCGTCATCGGGTCGGACGCCTCTTCGCGCACGACGGGAGGGTTTCGACGCCGCGTATCCTCGATGCTTCTCGCAGCCAGCCTCATGCTCCTCATCCGGTCCTTCCTTTGTTTAAGTCGAAAAAGACTGCGAAAGAGGTCAGAGCACTCAATGTGCCAACCTCGGAGGTCCGGTCAGCAGGGAAAAGTCTAGGGAAATGAAGGCTTCTTGCTCGCAGTTGATGCGTACGGCATTAGCCGATGCTGATTAATGCGGCATCGCACCGTGCCTCGACTTGCAGAACGAAAGAACGGCCGCTCCTCGAGGAGAAGCGACCGTTAAATCCGTTGGAAAATAAGAGAGTTGCTTGGCCGCGTGAAGCGCGCGAATCAGACCACGTGACCGAGGAAGTCCTCGGAGATTTTGCGATAGCAGTCGCCGCAGAACCCGAACGCGTCGCCATTGTTCGCGACCGCGATAACCGCGACGATCGGTTCCGAGAGATTCTTGCATCGATCGCAGACCAACAGATATCCCTTGGCCGCGGCCGCTGCGTTGATCTGTCTCATCTCCTCGACATCGCGATAAATCCGCCCATCGACGAAGTCTCCGACCGGAAGCTCCGGTACCCCTACGGAAGTTGATTCAATGCTTGCCATTGCGCGAGTCCCCCTTGTGCGCTGGTGCTAATGCGGAAACGTAGAGCACACCGCATGCCATGACAAGTAACTTTTACAAATCCACGGATTTTTAATCGAGTGCGCCTTTTTGTAGCATCGCGGAGACAGCAAGGAGGGATCCATTTGTGCCCGATGGAAACAACTCGATGAGCCTGAGGACACAACGTCGGCAGCGGCGATAATTGCAGCAAGCGGCTCATCGATATTCTGAACCGTGCTGCCGCATCGATTTATGCTCACCCGCATCGAGGTAGGAGGATAATCCTTTTTACCGATTAGCTTAACTTTACGTATTTCCTGTGTCCTTGGCGCGGCCGCATCGATGGTGCCCGGCAAGGCTTCCCAACCGATGGGCCGCGCCCTCATTCGAGGTCAATCGCAGCCCCTCGCCCAGCCCTTCGCCCTAGCGCCCACCAACGGCCATCCGCGCCTCCTCGCGACGTCCCTCCCAGAGCGAGCGGTACTCGATCGCTATCTCGGGCGGCAAATTCTGGAACGCGAGCGCCAAAAACTTAAGTTGGCGCATCTGCGGACTTCGCGGCGGATAGATTGCCGAAAGATAGCTTCCTCCCAGGCGAATCATCCTGACCATTTCGGACGGACGCGGCATTTCATGGGCCTCGAAGCGCAACTCGCCGCATGCCCGCTCTTCGCCGGCGTCCTGGTAGTAGAGCGCCGGTGCATAGACCAGGTTCCACAGCTCCGAGGCGGTGAAGTCGAGCTCTTTTTCCGCCGCGTTCAAAAGCTCCAACACGGTTTTGTTGGTCGCCCAGTACGCCTCCGGCTGCAAGGTTCGGATCTGCCTGACCAGGGTCGGGTCGATGAGGCGCGTCGCGATCTCCCGATACTCCACTACCAGCGCATGTCGTTCGGCATAGCTGTTGGATCGCTGGATCAAGCCGCCATACAACATCCGATGGAGCGCCTTGAGGGCGCCCTCGGGATGCGGCACTCGATTTGCCATCGCAAACCCGACCTGGCCGACCGCGCCCATATTCGTCAATGCCTCGCGCAGGTCGTGCCGATCGCGCATCAATTGGGCGGGATCGCCGGCCAGTTGCGGACAATCGAAGAAATCGTCGATCCAATGCGATGCGTAGGTGAGATACGACTTGGCCTGCACTTCCTCCCAGCGATCCTCCGACGGAATTCCGAGGATGAACGCGTGTCCCTCGATATCGCCGTAGTCGTGAACCGTGCTGGTCACTTTGCCGTACTTTTGCAGCAGACCCAGCGCGGCCAGCGTGGCGACGAATTCCGCTTCGCCGGCGCGGACTGCCGCGAGGAGTTCGCGCCATCGTGGAATCGTTCGATACAGCGGCTCGTGCCGTGAACCGACTTCGCAACCAACCTTGCCATCGCGGCGCAGTTCGCCTTTGTCACTGTTCATTGCCCATTCTCCCAGCCCACCAAAAGCGGGACTCTATGAGCGGTATGTCCGCCCGGTGATTTTGGTTCGTTTCCCATCCAATCGCTACCCTCCTAATGCGCGCTGGCGCCGTTGTGCTCCTGGCCGTTGGAACTCGCCGCCGCGATCGGCATGCCGGACTCCACAACTTCGCGCCGTGGCCCCTGAGTCGCGATCGCGCGGTCGAAGCGCAGTATCGGGCGCGCGCCGGCGTTGGCATGAAACAGGAAGTCGAATCCCGCGCCGATGTATCGCTCGAGTGCGTCGCCTTCCAGAATCAACGGCTGGATCCAGATTTCCCGGCCGTCATTGGTTTCTATGAAGGGCCATTTGATCCGCTCGCACGCGGGCACGAAGCCGAGTCGAAGATGCGGCGTGGTGAGGTCCATCGGATCGACAATCGGGTAAACGATCACCGCGCGTGCCTGCAGCAGACCCACTACCGCGGCGGCGACGTGATGCGCGATGCGCCCGGCGCCCCGCGACAGCGACCATAATTCTCCGCCCTCGATGACATAGCGCGGCGGCAGATGGCTCAGGTGCGGCTTCGGAAAACTCTGCGGGAAGGTGGCCAGATCATGGGCGATGAAGCCGCCGACCATCTGTTCCGTGGCCGCATCTTGATCTTCGAAAAGCGCGTAGAGATTTCCGAATTGAATGTGCGCTTTGCCGATTACCGAACGCGAAGTTTCGCGGAATCCGAACCCGCGAGTGGCGCGCGCTTCGGCCAGAGAGTTGGCGAAAATCTGTCGTTCGTGGTCAGTGACCATTTGACGTAGTTCCATTTGCAAATTTCCCCTGGTGCCTGAGCATTCCCCCGGCACCTGACTAGCTGTGAAATTCATTGAAGGTTGGTAACTGCTGGTGCTTAACGGATGCGGCCGGCCGGAGCGGTGGTCCTCGAATCGGGTGGCCGCCACTCCTCGCACGCGGCGCCGAAGTCTCGCGGGAAGCGCTGCTGCCCCACTGCGGAGCGGAGCCGCCCGCAGCGGCGAAAAGGTCTGATTTAACGCGGAGGTATGCCATTGCGCACCCGCGCGCGCCTCCTCCCCCGCGTACCCGCGCCACCTCGCGTCAGGTTAGGTACACCGACTGCTTACAAAATAGTGTGCTTGAACAAGCTTAGGATTCTGCTTCGTTTGCGGTGCGTAACGCTACCGAAAAGCCAGTCTCCCTGTGGATTGATCGTTCACAAGTAGGAAGGGCTTGGGAGACTTATGACAAACTTCGCGGGCTGGTACCTTTGTTACCCGACGCGAGTGGAGGTCTTGGAAAATGCGGAAGCGCGGAGGCTACCGAATGAGACGTAAAGCGGAGCAGAATGGGCTGCGGCTATCCAAAACGGGAAACCGCTACGTTTGAGCAGGGAAAATGAGTTATTGCATTAGCCTTGCTAACCCTTGGTCTCAACGATATTATCGCGGCGCTGGGGGAAGTGAGCAGCATGCCCGATAGTCGGAGTACCGGGGTTCTTAAAGGAGCGATAAACGATATCCTGAAGGTGGCGCATACCCGTGGCCGGGCGCCTAGCGTGCACGAAGCGGAAACGGATCTTCGCGCGCTCGCGGGGCTCGATTACGACGCCGCTGTAAAAAAGCATTTCGATCGTACGCAGCTTAAGCAAATGCTTAAGGAAATGCGCAAAACCCTGCCCACCCTCAATCGGGAAATCTACCGGACCACCGACATTCGTAGTCTCGCCCAAATCGCAAAAAACCTCGGCGTGGTCCTGCAAGCACATGCTTTCTCAGGATCCGATGGGGCCGCCTTTCGCGGCTTTTATGTAAATGAAGCGGAGGTTCTTAAGCGTCCTCTGATTTGGGTCAATACCGCGGCCCACCCGGCGGCAGCGGCCGCCGCGTTTTGGCATGAGATCGGGCACCATCTTACCAACCGGATCCACGGCACTCGGCGTCAATCCATCAGCTTGTCCTCCGGAGCGAACTATCGTGATAACTTAGGTAATCCAAAAGAGGTGGCGGCGGACATCGTTCGGGTTCTCGGAGGCTATCCTCAACCTATCGCAAAGCGTTTGTTCGGCCGGCTCGACGGGGAGGCATCCAGCAAGGACGCCGACCTGCTGGTGGCCAAAGCGATGCCGCACGTGCGCTCGGTGATGGGATTGACCTTTCGGGGCCAACGTTCTCCAAGGGAAGATCTCTACTTGCTGGGCGGGTTGATTCATACCGCCAAACTACGGACAACTCTACTTTCCGAATACGGCATATGACTAAAAAAACGTTAGGCTCAGTAATCAAGGAAGGACGTGATGCGCTGCGGTTGACGCAGCGAGGCCTGGCCGAGATCGTCGGCGTAAAAGCGAGCCACATTGCGTACATCGAGAATGGACATCGTAATCCGTCGCTCGCCTTGCTGCGGCGGCTCGCCGACGGACTGGGACTCAACCGCAAGGAGTTGCTGTTCCTGTCACATCCGGATGCGAAGTATCTGATGGATGAGGACGAAGGGTCAGCGAAAAAACGCGAGGACGCATGGCAGGCGTTCACCACCAATCGCGCGGCGCTGCGCCGTCACAATGTCACGCGCGGCGAGCTCAAGGTGCTCAAGCAGGTCTCCTTGCTGGAGCACGTCTCACATCCCCGACACTTTCTGTTCATTCTGAACGCGATTCGACAGGCCGGCGATCGCGAGGGCTGAGCCTGCTATCTACTCCTCGATGCGCCGAGCCGGCCGCGCGCCGGCTTGGCTCTATCGTATGAGCCCGCAAATCGCCGATATGGCGTCATCTTCCTCGGTACGACCCTGTCCCCGATTTCTTCACCGGGCGTGATCGCCACGACGCCTTCGCGCGGCGCACCATAACAGGATCGGATGCGATGCTATTGCACCTCCAGGGCGGCGATCCGCGCGATGATCATGGTGCAACTTTCAGGGCGCGACGAAGACCTCGCGCGCGTGGTTGGTATCGCAATACTCGAGCACCTGGTCGATGCGGTCCCCGGCGAATTTGACATAGAAGTGATAGAGGTTCGAATACTTGCGCCCGTTGGCGGCGGTGGTGTTCGATTCGCATTGCACCGAGACGTGGTTGCCTTCGCTGAAGACGGTGCCCCACTTCATATTGAGTCCATTGGGCATCATCGCTTTGAGGCCCCTGGCAAACCCTTTGAGAGCGTCCTTGCCCTTGACCGGCGCGAACCCCGGCATCCGCGTCATCACGCGCCACTCGAAGTTATCGGCGACCAGCGCCTCGAGTTTCGCGGGGTCCGGATTTTCCAACATCGCAAGGAATTCGACTGCCCGTTCTTTTTGTTGCGCTGGTGTCATGGGGGTAACCTCCTCAGTGGCACAGGCGTTCGCCTGTGATCTTTCCCAATGTCGTTAGTAGAACACAGAGACTAAAGCCTGTGCCAACTCAACCTCGCGGCAGGAACTCGTTGCGCAGGCCCGAGATGAGTTGCGCCGGCGCGCTCCGATCGAGCGCGTCGAGGTCCCATCCGCCTTCGTGGATCATCGTGCGTATCGGTTCCGGCTCGGGATAGAGCCCGACCAACTCGCCCCCGACGACGAAGGTCCGCCCGTTCACGTTCGCCGCGGCGTCGGTGGATAGCCATACCACCAGCGCGGCGACCTGCTCCGGTTTGTTGTCGAGCGGATTGGGCTGCGGCACCGGGACGCCGCGCTCGCCGAGCATCGCGCGCGTACGCTCCATCGCTTTGAGCGCCTCCTCGTCGAAGAGGCGGGTGGCGGCGCGCGGCCGAATCGCATTGCATCGCACGTTGAAGCGGCCGAGGTCGCGCGCAATCGTGCGGGTGAAACCCACGATGCCTTCCTTGGCCGCCGAGTAACTCGATTGCCCGAGGTGACCGAGGCCCGACTCGGATGCGGTATTCACGATAACGCCGCTTTTCTGTTCGCGGAAAATCATTGCGGCGGCTCGTGTCGTCGCGAAGGTGCCCTTCAGGTGCACTGCGATGACATCGTCGAAGTCGCTCTCGCTCATGTTGTAGATGATGCGCGGCCGCACGATGCCGGCATTGTTGATGAGAATATCGAGACGTCCAAAACTATCGATGGCGGCTTGAATGATGCGGGCGCCGCCGTCCATCGTCGCCACGTTGTCGTAATTTGCTACCGCCGCGCCGCCGGCCGCGCGGATCTCCTCGGCGACCTGCGCGGCGACGCGGTCATCGGCGCCTCCGCCGACCGGGCCACCGCCCAAATCATTGACGACGACCTTGGCGCCCTCGCGCGCGAGGAGCATCGCCTCGGCGCGCCCGATGCCGCGCCCGGCGCCGGTCACCACCGCCACTTTGCCGTTGAGTCTCTTCTTTGCCGATAATTGAGTGTTGGCCATTTTCCTGATCTCCTGCCCGCCGATGGTTACTTTTCATTTCCTTACGCGAATGCCGGAATCGCCAGCGACGAGCAAGAGCCCTCGCGACGGCTGTCGCGCCTCAATCGCCGGCAGCAAGTCGAGGACGCCCCGCCGCACGGCGTTTCTCCCTGCCCTTTTGAAGCGAAAAAGGACTATGCCGTAGTAGGCTTTGGGCACGTATCGACGGATGTCACCGAGACCCTTATCCAAGGAGAAAAGGCATCGCCGGGCTTGGCGCGCCGCGTCGGCTACGAGCGGATCGGCGCGGCCCTCCAATCCTTCGTCTGCGACGGTATCCACGAGGTGGCCCAGACTGCGAAGATCGTCAGCCAGTTCTACGGGCAGGTTCTCGTCGAGTTTTATGCGCATTCGTCGACAGCGGTGTCAGTTCCTCTTCGCGAGCCAACGCGGCCGCATAGGCAATGGCGGCGCGGATGTGCGCGACCTTAAGGGAGGGATAGGACCGAACGATCTCGTCATCGGTCGCGCCCTCGGCCAGCGAATCGAGAATTACCGCGACCGGCACGCGCGTCCCCTTTGCGCATAGCTGCCCACCTGCGAGGTCGCGTCGAGAGCTCAGATGTTTTCGCCAATCGATCACGGTTTCACCAATCTGAGTTTAGCATCTGGTCAGGCTCGTGCCGATGTCGCGCGCGGTTTGACATATTTGCCAGAATATTCGACATCATTGTGACGGCCAATTAAACGATCGGTCAGGGCCGACGGGAGATTCGCACGATGCCATCTAAAGATATCGTTGTCGACGCCGACGGGCACATCCTCGAGCCGCCGGATTTGTGGGAAAAATATCTCGAAGAAAAATATCAGCCGCACGCCATCAAGGTGGTCAGAAACGAGAAAGGCCTCGAGTGCCTGCAGTACGACGGCAAACTCTCGGTGATGGCGCAGCCGGGCTTCCTCGCCGCGCTCGGTGGGATGGGCAAGGAGCAGGACCAGTTGCGTCCTGACGCCGAGCGAACCTATGTCGGCAGCGCGCCGTTCGGCTCCATGGATGCCAAGGAGCGGGTCGAGCTACTCGATCGCGAGAACCTGGCCAAGGCGGTGCTCTATCCGACGCTGGGAATCTTGTGGGAGGCCGAGGTCGAAGACATCGAGCTCTCGCAGGCCTACTGCCGCGCGTACAATCGATGGATCGCGGATTTCTGCCGGCCCTACCGCGACCGGCTGATTCCGATCGCGCATCTGTCGCTGGGCGATCCGCAGGCCGCCGCTATGGAGCTGGAGCGCGCGGTCAAGGACGGATGCCGCGGCGCCTTCGTCGCGCCGTTCACCATCACTCGCAAGCCGCACGGGCATCCCGATCATGATCCGGTTTTTGCGATGTGCGAGAAGCTCGACGTGCCGTTCGCGATTCATCCGACCTTCGAGCCCAAAGGCCTCAACCGCGCGCGCTTTCATGGCATGGATCGCATGCCGCTGATGGGCGTGATCGCATCGCACATGCTGCAGCAGCCGCTTTCGACCTTTTTCCAGTTCGGCACCTTCGATAAATTTCCGAAACTGCGAGTGGTGGTCCTGGAATCCGGGTCGTCATGGCTCGGGTTCTGGATGGATCGCATGGACGAGGGCTTCGAGACCTGGATCGGCGGCACCATCCCGCTTAAGCACAAGCCGAGCGAGTACGTGCGCAAGCAGGTGTGGATTTCCGGCGACCCGGACGAGCAAGCGACCGCATACGTCGTTGACTATGTGGGCCGCGACCGCTTCTTCTGGGCCAGCGACTTCCCGCATCCGGACCACGGCGGCAAATACCTCGATGCGCTGGAGCGGATGGTCGCCCCGATGTCGCCCGAGGCGCGCCGCGGCGTGGTCGGGCAGAACGTCCTCGATTGTTACAAACTGTAGGTTTAGCAGATGCCAGGAAATCAGCTCATCATCGATGCCGACGGCCACATTCTCGAGCCGGTCGAGCTCTGGGACCAATATCTCGAGGACAAATTCCGGGGCCGCGGCATCAAGATTAAGCACGATGCCAACGGGATGGAGTTCCTCGAGTACGACGGCAAGCCCGCGCAGATGATTCGGCCCGGCGTCCTTCATACGATGGGCGCGATGGGGCGTACGGCGCAGGAGATGAAGCCCTCGGCCGAGCGCACCTACCAGAACTCGGCGCCGTTCGGTTCGATGGACGCGCAGGAACGTCTCAAGCTGCTCGACCGGGACGGTATCGACAAAGCGATTTTGTACCCGACTATCGGGCTGCTGTGGGAAGCGGAGGTCGAAGACGCGGAGCTCAGTAACGCCTACTGCCGCGCCTACAATCGCTGGATCGCGGATTTCTGCCGCGACTCCGGGGGACGCCTCATTCCGATCGCGCATCTCTCGATGCTCGATGTTCCCGCCGCATGCGCGGAGTTGGAGCGCGCGGTCAAAGACGGATGCAAGGGCGCTTTCGTCGCGCCGTTCAACCATCAGCGCAAGGCGCATGGTCATCCCGATTTCGATCCGCTATTCGCGAAATTCCAGGAACTCGACATTCCGTATGGAATCCATCCGACCTTCGAACCGACCTCGCTGGCGTCGCGCCGCTTCAGCGGACTGGGTTCCTCGATTTGGTATCATCAGGTGACCGCGTGCTACGGAGCGCAGGTCGCGTTCACCACGCTGTTCTCATTTGGCGTGTTCGATAAATTTCCGAAGCTAAAGACGGTCGTGCTCGAGGCGGGCGCGGGATGGATTGGCTACTGGGTCGACAGGATGGACGCGCTGTATGAGGTGCCGATCAACCGGGCGCCTCTGAAAAACACTCCCAGTCATTACATCCGCACGCAGTGCTGGATCTCCGCCGATCCCGACGAGCGCGCGCTGGCGGGCCTCAGCAAGTTTATCGGCGCGGATCGATTCTTCTGGGCGAGCGATTTTCCGCATCAGGACCACGGCCGCGAGTACATGAAGGAGCTGAAGGGTCTGCTGGCGGAGATGCCGTCGTCAGCCGCCGCGAAGCTTGCCGGCGAGACGGTGGCAGCACTGTACAAGATTTGATCGGTTCCATAGCCTGCTAATCGGTAGTCCAACCTGGCGAGGTAAAGCCGATGGGGAGCGCTAAATCGATCCGTATCGAGCCGGCCTTCGACGAACCCGAGCTGGTTAAGGCGCTGTTCAATCAGCACGCTCCCTACCGCACGATGGCGGGGTATTTGCCGATCGCATCATTAGAGGAAACCTGCCTTCCGTGGTTTCGCGGTAACTGGGCGATCAACGGCGAGCCGCTGGTCGCGGGCGCGGAAAAGATTCTCCACAATCGCCGCTTTATCGATGCAGCGCGACAGTTCTTCGATGGCGAAGCGGTCCGTCCGACCTTTATCGTGGCGAACGTGAACACGCCGATGCCCCCGGGCGCCATTCACATTGATGTCCCTTCATTTCGCGGCGTAACCCGCGACCATTGTCCACTCGCAGTTCTGGTGGCGATGGGACAATCCGGGCTCTTCGAACGCTGGCGAGTGATCCAGGCCGGTGCGGTCAGCTGGTTTTATGAAGGTGCGGGTGGCAACTTCGAGTATTGGCCGGAGGGCCCGGAGGCTCCGATGGTTACGGAGCGACCGCCATTTCGAAACGTCGCGGTGATGGCTGACAACGACCGCATCTATCATCGCATCGGGCGCGTCGGCGCTAGCGGCGTCGAGTCTCCGCGGATATCATCCGCCGCGGAAATTCGTCGCACGAACGAAGGATGGGAAATCGTCGAGAACGGTGAAACGCGCGCGACCTATCAGCCTGGCGCGATACGTCTGTCGCTGGTTTGGAAAGCCGTTCGCGAATCAGAGGCGCGTGCCGAGTCGCTCAGCCTCGACCGCATGATGAGTATTTTTATCGACGATCTGCGCCGGCGAAAGGTTGATTTCCGCGTTCCCGCCGCGGCGTCCGATCGAGAGTGGATCGCGCTTCTGGACCGCACCTACTATTCGCGTCCGCAATTCAACGACGCGCAGACCGATCAGGGCCAGGGTCAAGTCGAGTAGCTGATGAATTCGAGCAGGTTGCCGTCGGGGTCGCGGAAGTAGACGCTGATGCCTTTGCCGCGGCCGCCGAGGCGCGGCACCGGACCTTCTTCGATCGCGATGTGGTTGCGCTTCAGATGCTCGATCGCCGAGTCGGGCGTGCCGGGCCACACGAAGCAGTAATCGCCGCCGCCAACCATCGGATGGGCCGCCTTCAGGGTGATTTTGTTATCCGGCGGATGCAGGTTGAAGCGGTTGCGGCCGAAGCTGATGCTGACGATTGGCCACTTGCCCGCGCGCCATTTTTCCAGCCCGTCGGCGGTCGCGCCGAACACCCGGACGTAAAACTCTACCGAGCGTTCGATGTCGCCAACCGGCATCGCGACGTGATCGATATCGATTTCCATAAAGCTTCTCCTCACCCCGGATGCTGGAGGAAGGTCAATTCGATCGCGACCGCGGGCGTGGCGGTCGGCGGATCTCCCACATTGAAAAACGCGCCCGCCAGCGCGAGCGGCGCCTCGCTGCGGAACCATACCGCGCGACGATATGGCTCGCCCCGAAACGAGGGCTTCCGATAGACGATACGCGCGCGCGCAGCGAACAGGCGCTTGAGGTCGTGTCCCGAACTGTGCAGCAGGCCGGCGATGTGTGCCTCCATCGCGCGCAGATACGCCATTCCATTGATGTGGCGATTGGGGTCGGTCTGCCCGTAATGCCACACGTGGCTCTTCGATTCGAGGAAATCGGGTTTGCGCGCGAGGTCCACGATCGCATCGACGCCGGGAACCTCGATGATGCGCGTCGGCTGCTCGCCGAGTCCAAGCTCGGGCGGCAAGGTGGTGACGCGGCGGCGCGCCGGATCGGCATCGTAGCGGGTGAACACGTTGAGCATCCGCGCGGCGGCCAGTTCGGTGCCGTTTGCATCGAGGACCCGATGACGCCCCTCGCGCACCAGGTGGCGCACCGCGCCGGAAGGATCCAGCGACTTGCCGAGGAACGATTCGCCGCGCACGACTACGCGCGTGGTCGGATCGCATGCCAGGTCGCGAGTTTCGAGTTCGACATAGACCAGCGGCGTGAAGATGCCGGCCATCTTTTCGAAATCGTGCATGCCCGCGAGGATGCGCTGCCACGGCGCGAAATGTGAGCGGCCGGCGTAGTCGGAAACCGACGCGAGCTTGATGCTGCGATTCTCGGTCAGGCCGGGAAAGCTGACCGGCTCGCGCATGGTGGTGCGTACGATGCGATCGGCGCGGTTGGCGAGGCGTTTCGGCATAGCGAAGGGAGGGTGCGCTAATCTACCGGTGGCGGTTCATCATGCGATAATCGACGAACGCGACCACCTCGCCCTTCTGATTGGTCAGCGTCGAGCGGATCACGGTGAAGGTCATGGTGCCGGTGCGGCCGGTCTTGTCGTAGGTCTCTTTCACCTCAGTCGAGGCCGAAATCGAGTCGCCCGGTCGAATCGGCGTCTTCAACTCCAGGTCAATGCCGGCCATCAGACCGCCACGCGGAAATAGATTCTGTTCCGCGGAAGCTTCGCCACGCCGGATCGACGCGGCGAACCAGGGCGGCGCAATGATTCCGCCATAGGGCCCGGCCGCGGCGGCGGTCGCGTCAAGATAGAGCGGATTGAGGTCGCCGACGGCGGTGCAGAAGTCGGCGATCTTCTCGGCCGTCACCTCGACTGGAGCATCCGGTTGAAACCGGCGAGCGATATTTGAAGAATCATCTTTCATTGTGAGGTTTCATCATTAAGTAGCACGACGTGGCGGAGGGACAAAATTGTGATTTTAGGAAGTTCGCTGATAACCGCGCAGTTTCGCGCGATAGGCCGATCATGGCAACGGTTCCCGCCAAACGGCATTTGGCATGCCCGCACCCGGCAGCTTGAATAGAGCCGCGATGGGAAACGAATGCTCCTAACGGAAGCGCCAGCCGATCGTTTAGCTGCAGGTCCGCGAGTGAGCGAAAGCGGGTGTGCCTTCCTCCGGAGCTTCCGCCAGGCGCTGCTGCAGAGTCTGAAGCGCGGTAGCAGGATCGTCTGCAAACCGGAAAAGATCGAGGTCTTCGCGGCTGATCGTTCCATGGCGCACCAGCGCTTCGAAGTTGATGATCTCCTTCCAGTAACTGGAGCCGTACAGCACCACCGGAATCGAACGATCCAACTTCTGGGTCTGCTCCAAAGTCAGAATCTCGAACATCTCGTCCAGGGTGCCGAAGCCCCCGGGGAATACCACGAGGGCTCGCGCCAGGTGTGCGAACCAGAGTTTGCGCATGAAGAAGTAATGAAACTCCAGCGACAGTTCGGGCGTAATGTAGGGGTTGGGCCGCTGCTCATGAGGCAATCCGATGTTGAGGCCGATGGTCCTTCCGCCAGCCTCGGAAGCGCCGCGATTGGCCGCCTCCATGATCCCGCCGCCGCCCCCGGAGCAAACAATGTATCGATGGGCGCCGGAGGTCAGGTCTATCGACCATGCGGTGATAAGCCGCGCCAGCTCGCGCGCCTCTTCGTAGTAGCGCCCCAGCGGGCCCTCGGGGGTAATCCTCGCCGAGCCGAAGAACACAATGGTGTCGTGAACCCGCTCGCGGCAGAAAATCTCCCATGGCTCGAGGTATTCGGCCAGGATGCGCAGCGGGCGGGCCTCGTTGCTGTCGAGAAACTGCTCGTCTTTGTAGGCTAGCGAGGGCTGGGTTGGGTGGGGCAGTTTCATAACGCGACCTCGTAAGATGCAGTGTGAATTGTCATCAGCACAGCTTTGGTAAGACCTCGTGCACTAACCGTTCGTACTGACCGTTCTGATCCCATGACGTTATCCGTAGCGTCACGGCCTTAGCCCCGTCGCGCTTCAGTTGAAGCAGGTCCTCGATACACTGCGCCGGGCTACCAGCGGCGGTCCAGGCCTCGACCATCGGCGGCGCGAAGACCGGGCCGTAATATTGGTCGAGGAAGCGTTTGGATTCGACCAGAGCGGACTGGCGATCCGGGTTGATATTTATGTTGTGATATTCCAGCGTCGGAAAGGTCGCGGGATCTTTGCCCTCGTCTTTCAGGTACTCACTCAGCTTCGCCCAGTTTTCCCGCAACAGCCCGGGCCACGGCTGCGCCGTCATCCAACCGTCGGCGATCCGCGCGACGCGCCGCAAAGGCTTTTCCACTTGCGGAGGTATCGGGTTGGCGGCGATCCAGATCGGGCACGGTTGCTGGATCGGGCGGGGCTGGATAGTCGCGTCACTGAATGATCGGTACTTTCCACTGAAAGTCACGTTGTCCTCGCTCCACAGACGGCGACAGATTGCGATGTTCTCGGCCATCCGATTTCCCCGCTGCCCGTCGCTGATTCCCCACACGGCTCCCTCCTTCGCGCTGACGCCGCCCGCGACGATGCCGGTGCATGCGGCGAGCAACATTCTGCCATTCGAAATGAGGTCCAGGGTCGCCCATTGAAGCGCGAAAACAATTGGATCGCGGATCGGGAAGCTTGCCATACATCCCACTCCAAGACGCACCCGCGAGGTCACCGCGGCGAGCGCTCCCAGCAATCCGATTGATTCCGGGCGCGGCTTGGCCATGATGCTGTCTCCGACCCAGATCGAATCGAAGAGCGGGTTGGCGTCAACGACGCGGGCCATTTGAACCATCTCCGGCCAACTCGCGATACCAAAAAAAACTCCGCGCTGGGGCAGAGTAAAGCCGAAAGTCAGTCGGTCACTTTCCATGATACGCAACCTTATAGATGCTGGATTAAGGTTTTGTCCACGTTGAAGAAACGATACCCCGCCGAGTAACGCCGATGCGACCGGGAGGGCATATCCGAAGGCTCAGGTGCGATCGGTTTTGGCGCCATGCGCATTCTCATAAGAGGCTTATGGCAATATCGCGAAGGCACGCGCCGGAAAGCCCAGACCATGCTCCGGCTTCGGCCAGCTCACGACGATCAAAGCGCCCGTGGCAGGGACTTTGTCCAGGTTGGCCATTACTTCAATCTGCCAGTGGCCGTGCTTCAGCAACCAGGCCTCGGACTTGAGGTCTTCGGTAGTGTCGGTGTCCATCGATTCGTGACCGTTCGCGACGATGCTCCGTTGTTGGTAGAGGAATTGGATCGCTTCGAGCGACCACGCCGGAAATGGAGATCGCTTGAAGCGCTCCTGATCGCTGTCCCAATCCTTATACATGTCAGTGCGCAAGGCCGCGAAGGAACCGGCGGGCACCCGGCCGTGTTGTGATTCCCACGCCTTGACGTCATCGACGCTGAGCGCGTGATTGGGGTCCGTCTTGAGGATCGGCGTTAAGTCGAAGACCACCAGCGGGAGAATCATCTGCTTTAGCGGGATCTGGTCCATCGTCCTGCCCTTGGGGTCGAAATGCGCAGGCGGATCGATGTGGGTGCCGTACTGCCCGACCATCGAGTAGAAAAACGACCGAAACCCGTCTTTCTCGATAATATAAGGACGCCCGGTGGCGGGATCGGCTGCGGCCGAAAAAGCCGCGGGACCAAACCCCTTCCAAACCGGAGTCAGCGGGCTGAAGGAGTGGGTGAGATCGACGAACTGCCTGGAAGCGATAATCCGGTACGCCTCGATCAGCGATCCTTCTTCTGCTGCCGCTTGCGATTTTTCCTCGGCCGGCGCGCTGGACGATATGGTCATTGCCAGAACGAGGCTCCATAGCGCGGCGATCACTACACATTTAGTCAACTTGGCCAGCTTTCTCCCCATCGTGCCCCCCCGCGCCCGCGCGCATTTTGAGCCGGCATGTTTGGAATCATGTGAAATCCCCTGCACAACCACTACCCTTCACCCAAAGAACCTCGCGAGTGTATGGTAACGCGAGCCGAAGTCGGTCGGAGGGATAGCACGTGTCACTTCATAAAAAACATGACCGCCATGGAAAGATGTCAGAGCTGGTCTATTCCGCCAACGATCCGTCTCAGTCGGTTCCAAAGTACCAGATTCCGCGCGCGGAGAGATCCGCGCGGACTGCCTATTCTCTTATCCATGATGAACTGCTGCTCGATGGCAACGCGCGGCAGAACCTCGCCACTTTTTGCACCACCTGGAACGAACCCGAGGTGCAGAGTCTTATGGCCGAGTGCATCGACAAGAATATGTGCGACAAGGACGAGTATCCGCAAACCGCCGAGATCGAGAGTCGCTGTGTGCATATCCTTGCCGATCTGTGGAATTCGCCCGCGGCCGCGGACACCATCGGATGTTCGACCACCGGCTCCAGCGAGGCGGCCATGCTCGGCGGCCTTGCGGCTAAGTGGCGATGGCGAGCCCGGATGCGCGCGCAGGGAAAACCGGCTGACAAACCGAACATGGTTTGCGGACCGGTACAGGTTTGCTGGCACAAGTTCGGCCGCTACTTCGATGTCGAGGTTCGCGAGGTTCCACTGGAAGGTGAGCGCCTTCTAATGGGTCCGGAACAGGCGCTCGCTCGTTGCGACGAAAATACCATTATGGTGGTCCCGACGCTCGGGGTGACCACCTGCTGCCAGTACGAGCCCGTCAAGGCCATCGCCCAGGCCTTGGACGATCTCGAGAAGAGAGGCGGACCTGACATTCCACTCCACGTGGATGCGGCGAGCGGCGGATTTCTCGCGCCGTTTTGCGACCCCGACCTGATATGGGATTTCCGTTTGCCGCGGGTTAAATCGATCAACACCTCGGGGCACAAGTTCGGCCTGGCGCCACTCGGAGTGGGATGGGTCGTGTGGCGCGATCATGTGGACCTACCGGAAGATCTGATTTTCCGCGTCAACTACCTGGGCGGCGACATGCCGACCTTCGCCTTGAACTTCTCCCGTCCGGCTGGGCAAATCGTTTGCCAATACTACAATTTTCTCCGATTGGGTTTCGAAGGCTACCGAAAGATCCAGGATTCATGTTATCGCACGGCGCAACACCTGGGGGCTGAGATCGGCAAGATGGGCCCGTTTCAAATCATTCACGACGGACACGGGGGACTGCCCGCGGTATGTTGGACACTCAAGGAAGGCAACAATTACAGCTTCAGTCTCTACGATCTTTCTGATCGGCTTCGTACGCGCGGCTGGCAAGTTCCAGCTTACTCGATGGCGCCGAATCGAGAGGATCTGGTGGTCCAGCGGCTACTAGTCCGTCATGGCGTAAGTCCCGACCTCGGAGACCTTCTGCTTGATGACATTCGCCGTTCACTTACACTGCTCGAAAAGCATCCTATCGCACGGTCGCTAACTGAAGAGGAAGCCGGCGGCTACAACCACAATTGAGAATGATGCTACTAGCTTTCGTGGGAGCGTGAACATGAAATTTGGAATCGCCTTCGCTAACTCTGGAGCGTTCAGCAATCCGGTCCTGATGGGTCATCTTGCGACCACCGCCGAGCGATGCGGGATCGAATCCTTGTGGACCGTCGAACACGTCGTGGTGCCGGTAAAGCATACGCCTTACCCGGGAAGCAAAGATGGCCAAATGGCCGGGGGCGATAATGTGGCGATCCCTGATCCTCTTTTGCCCCTCGCCTACGTCGCGGCGATTACGAAAACCATTAAGCTCGCGACCGGAATCTTGATCCTTCCACAACGACATCCCATCTATACCGCCAAAGAAGTCGCCACCCTGGATGTGCTATCCGGTGGACGCGCGATCCTCGGGATTGGAAGTGGCTGGATGAAGGAGGAATTCGAGGCACTCGGCATCGACTTCCACCATCGCGGGGCGATGACCGACGAAGCCATCCAGGCGATGCGCGCACTCTGGAGCGAAGGCATCTCGTCATTTGAAGGCAAGCATTTCAAGTTCGGTCCACTGCACTCCTATCCAAAGCCGGTGAGGAACGATGTTGCGATTCATGTCGGTGGCCATTCGCCGGCCGCCGCGCGACGCGCGGGACGTTACGGGGACGGATTCTTTCCTACCGTGCTGAATCCGGAAAAGTTGAAGCAGCTTTTTGATCTGGTCAGAAGCGAGGCGCAAAAGGCCGGCCGCAATCCAGACCGTATCGAATTTACCTGTATGGGAACCTCAGTGGCACCGGACAATCTGAAAGCTCTCGAGGACATCGGCGTGTCGCGCGTCGTCATCAGGCCACCGAGCACCAATCCGGAGGCCATCACGCGAGCACTCGAGAAGTTTCAGGAGGAAGTCATCGCGCGCGCCTAGCTACGGGGTTGTCCGCATCGAGCTAGCTGAGAACGGCCTTACCTCCATCGGGCGCAACCGATCCTGTTCCGGGTACCAGCAAATGGGGGTTAAGGCCATTGTACCCTGAGTCGCGAGGAACTGGGCGATCGTGAAGCCGCACGGCAATGATTTCCCAAATCTGACGCAGGCGCTGAACGTGTAGGTCCTCACGAATCACGGCGATCATGTCAGTTAGCAGAACACTTGAAGCCTCGTCGCTCAGCGCGTCGAGATCGTTTGGCTCCGGATTGGATTGGGGCGAGCTCGATAGGAGGATTTTCAGCACCAGTTTTCTGAACAGCGGCTGGTGCACGACATTTTCCAGGTCGAAAATGGTCCGGACATTAAGTTTGCGTAACGCCAAGGTTTTCGAAGCTCCAACTGCCAGGATAAGCTGCGCCTGCGCGACCCAGTCAATGACTTCGTATAGTCCGTAAGGAGTTTCGACAAACAGTTGAATCGGATTGATGGTGGCCAGATTCTGGACATCTTCGATTTCGAACTCAGCGAGCCGAAACTTCATGAACGCGTCAATCCCGGTAATGCAGTCGAGCGGGAGTTCTTCGCATAACTCGTTGGTTGCTGCGGTGACGCGCTTCAACTGCATCGACGGATACTTGGTTATCAAGTATTTCAGCCCGAGATCAGGGAACCATCCAATCAGAAACGCAACTCCCGCGATGGAGACAGGCTTTTCCCCGAAAAACGAATTGCCGGTGTGCCATACCGCAGCGGAGACGAATCCGGCGAACACTATTTGCGCGGAACATCTTAGAAACGACAGCGGCGAAAGATCGAAGTTGGAGACGCGCTTGATGAGATAAAATATCGTCCACAGATACGCTCCGAGGAACGTATAGCAACCGTTGGCGGCAAAACTGGCTAACTGCCCGGAATCGGGATTCCTCATTCCGCCGAGGACGAATGAATTTAACTTCTGAAGGGTACCCTGGCTAAGGGCGCCTGATGGAGAGAAAGCCGACGGGTAAAAACATCTACGGAACCCCAGAAATGCAAGCAATACATAGAGCCCGACCGGCACGGCGTAATGCCACAAGCCAGACTGCTCTTCTTCCATTCCTGGCGCGCTCGCCGTGGATTCAGGATCGTACTTATACTTAACCAGCTCGAGAGACGGTATAACGATAGGGCGACCGCCGTCGGCAGTGGCGAAGTCGAACATCGCGGCAAGATCGCGAACCACCTTGCGCCGGTGATTGCGAAGATTGTTTCTACCGCTGTAGATCGCAACCGGAATCACGAGGCTTAGCAACAAGATTCCAATGTGGAATATAGGCCCACTGTCTAAGACATCGTTTATCGTTATTCCGAAATGATTCATGGTCCGCTGCCTCCTCCGGTCAGTTTTTTACGCCGCCGCTTATTGTCATGCTGATGACGCGCTGCTCTATGAGGCTCCCCGCCCAGTTTGGAAAACGCTGCTACTACACCAATCCGCAAAGCGCGGTGATGATCCACGCCAGGGTCATCGCTACGAATACCGCTCCCGGCAGTTCGTCGAGCATCCGGCTCAGATAGAGCGGATAGCCCTGATCGCGCTGGTAGTCGTTAACCTCACGAACCGTGGTCTGTGCGATTCCAGCGATCGCCGGTTCCCTCGTGTTAGCCATGTCTCCGTCCTCCCCTGAAAATAGGCGTGCCTTCGAGGTGGCTCTCATCGATCAAGGCGTTCGACGATGCTGAACAAATTGGTTCAAAAGCACTGAACAAATGAGTAAGTGGGTGCCTAAATTTCGAGCAGGCAGAGCTTCTTCGCACTCAATGATGAGGAGATTCGCGATCATCGCGAGTGCCGACCAATCGCTGCGATTGAACAAATTGTTCAATCGATTTGAACGCCTTGCTTAGCAGAGGTTCGAATCAATGAGCCTCGAATCCCAGGGAGGTTAAAAAGCCATGGCAAACCATGTTTTGAAAGGTAGCGAGCGCCATTTGCTCACGGGCGCGAAGTCGGTGGCTAAGGCCGATCCGACTGAGCGTCTGGAGGTAACGGTCCTCGTCCGGCGGCGTGCTGCCGATGCTCTGCGCGAGCGCGTGAAGAAGCTCATGTCACCTGGCAGCCAGCGCGAGCACCTCAAACGCGAGGATTTCGCGCAACAATTCGGCGCCGAACCCAGCGACATTCAGGAGGTGAAAAAATTCGCCAGTTCGCACGATCTCGCAGTGGTTCAGGAAGACCCGGCGCGGCGCACCGTGGTCCTTTCCGGCACTGTGGCACAGTTCAACCACGCCTTCGGAGTCGACCTCCAGCGATTTGAGCACGACAGTGGCACCTATCGCGGCCGCACCGGCCCGATCCATTTACCCGATGAACTTAATGGCAAAGTTGAAGGTGTCTTCGGACTCGATGATCGTCCCCAGGCGCGGCCTCATTTTCGCCACCGCCCGCAAACAAACGTAACTTGGCATGCGACCTCCAATTCCTTTACGCCCACCCGAATGGCATCGCTGTATAACTATCCAGGCGGCGCCGGACAGGGCGAATGTATCGGCCTGATCGAACTCGGAGGTGGCTACCGGCCGGCGGACCTGGAGAAGTATTTCTCGGCTTTGGGAGTGGCCCCGGCGCCGAAGGTCTCCGCCGTATCGGTTGACCACGGGAAAAACCATCCGACTGGCGATCCCAATGGGCCGGACGGGGAGGTGATGCTGGATATCGAAGTAGCCGGCGCAATAGCTTCGGCCGCACATATCGCGGTCTACTTCACGCCCAATACTGATCAAGGATTTCTCGACGCGGTTACTACCGCGATTCACGACACCGTCAACAAACCGTCGGTGATCTCGATTAGCTGGGGCGGTCCGGAGTCTTCGTGGACCCAGCAGTCGCTGACCGCCTTCGACCAGGCCTTTCAGGCTGCCGCTGCGATGGGCATCACAGTGTGCGTTGCCGCCGGCGACAATGGCTCGAGCGATGGCGCCAGTGGCGACAACGTTGATTTTCCCGCATCCGATCCCTACGTGTTGGCCTGCGGCGGTACCAGCGTTCAGGCTTCCAGCAATTCGATTACCTCCGAGACGGTTTGGAACGACGGCGCCCAGGGTGGTGCGACTGGTGGCGGCATCAGCAGCTTTTTCCCGCTGCCGCCCTACCAGGAAGGGCTCAACGTCGCTCTGACGGCCGGAGGGACCAAGCCACTTAAGAATCGAGGGGTACCTGATGTTGCGGGCGATGCCGACGAGAACACCGGTTACGATGTTCGAGTGGACGGCAGCAATACGGTGATCGGCGGGACCAGCGCCGTCGCACCGCTATGGGCCGCGCTGATTGCGCGCATCAACGCCAGCTATGGGCAAGCAGCGGGCTATGTCAATCCGATCCTTTACAAGAATCCCGCCGCCTTCAACGACATCACCAAGGGTAACAATGGAGACTTCGCCGCCGCGACCGGGTGGGAT
>Ga0210398_10000607_pt1 | contig 40087 bp, 24 predicted proteins | sample IncBWC4OmetaG_FD_161047 | JGI IMG/M metagenome (GOLD analysis project Ga0210398, IMG submission 161047) | Forest soil microbial communities from Barre Woods Harvard Forest LTER site, Petersham, Massachusetts, United States - Inc-BW-C-4-O | ecosystem: Environmental > Terrestrial > Soil >... | reverse complement strand
GTTCGCAGGGGCTTTTCGCCCTGAGCGACGAGCTGCTACCCGAAAATTCCCATGACACCGAAATTCCGCGCTTTGTCTGGTTCGGCCGGAAGGGAACTACCGAATGGGTGCAGTACGACTTTCCAGAGTCAAAACAAGTCCACTCCGTCGAAGTCTATTGGGCCCTTCAGGATGACGACAGCAACCCCGCGAAGCTCCCCAAGACCTGGCGCCTGCTCTACCGCGATGGCGACGACTGGAAGGAAGTGACTTCTCCGGGCGGCTACCCTCGAACGGCCGACCAACTCACGAGCATCGACTTCCATCCCTTGAGCACCTCTGCTCTGCGCATCGAAGTCCAGCTCGAAGATGGGGCCACCGCTGGCCTTTTCAAGTGGGGCATCAATGGCGAAGGCCGAAAGGTCTCGCCAATCACCGACTTGCAAGCCGCCGAGAGTTTCCGCCTCGAAGACAACGCGCTCGTTTGGACCATCTCGCTCGAGAACAGTTCCACGCGCGAACTCGAGATTGGCGACCTCGCCCTGCCCATCCACTTCAATACGCAGTATGTTTGGGATAAGACCGAGACCTACACCAAACGCCTGATTCCGCACACTTTAATCGCAGGGAACGGCTCGTTTTTGTTTTGGATGCGCACCAACACCGAAGGCCCTTACCTGGTGATGACCCCGTCACCTGGCAGCGGCCTCGAGTACTTTGAGCCGCAGCGCTTTGGACGGGGTGTCGCTTACTATCTCCACTCCCTAGCAGCCGGTGAAGAGTTGCGCGCGAAAGGCGGGACGTGGCGCTTGCCGCATACGAAACTACTCCTCAAGCCCAGCGGTCAATCGGGCGACTCCGCCACCTACCAATTCCGTTTCCGCTGGGCCGAAGACTACGCCGCTGTCAGAAATGTTCTCTACGAGGAAGGCCTCTTTGATGTCAACGTCGTTCCCGGAATGACCGTTCCCACCGATTTGACCGCCATGTTTTCCCTCCACACGCGCAACCAAATCAAAGCCGTGGTGCCAGAGCACCCGGAAGCTACCCGAATCGAATACGTTGGAGAGCGCGGCAAAGACGTGCAAGTCTACAGAGTCCGCTTCTCGCGACTCGGTGAGAACTTGTTGAGGGTGGACTACGGCGACGCGCAGTCTTTATCGCTCGAGTTCTTCGTGACCGAACCTCTCGAAACGCTTTTCAAAAAGCGCGCTTCTTTCCTGGTCTCCCACGAGCAGGTCAAGGATCCTTCCAAGTGGTACAACACGGTCTTCTCTCAGTGGGACATGAAACACGAAATTCTGCGCAGCCCCGAAGATTTGGACAACTTGCAGTCCTACGCGGTAGCTTCCGATGACCCCGCTCTCGGAAAGGCGCCCTACATCGCTGGAAAAAACATTTTCTATCCGTCGCAGCCCGAGATTGATGCTGTCGAAAGCTATCTCAAAAACTTCGTTTGGGGCGGCCTCGAAGAAACGGATAAGGAGCCCTATCCCTACGCCATCTATGGAATTCCGAACTGGAAAGTAAATCGCGAGAGCACTAAAGAGGATCCTAGCGGCAAGAAACATATCTGGAGAATCTACGACTACCCGCACGTCGTCCTTCTCTACTACAACATGTACCAGGTCGCGAAGCTGTACCCGTCGATGACCAAATATCTCGACAAAGAAGCCTACCTCGAGCGTGCCTTTGGTACCGCGAAAGCCTTCTTCACCGTTCCGCTCGAGATTGTGAAGTGGTCGGCCTATGAAACAGGCACCTACAATGAGGTAGTGATCCCCGACCTGATCGACGCCCTCTATCTAAACGGTCACAAAGACCAAGCGGATTGGCTCAAAGCTGCCTGGGAGAAAAAGGTCAAGCACTTCGTTAATGACCATCCGTATCTCTTTGGGTCGGAGTATCCCTTTGATTCCACTGGGTTTGAGTCAACCCAGGCTTTCGCAAAATATGCCATGAACCACGTCCTCCATCCTCGGGAAACTGCGCCACCGGAAGCATCCGCCGACGTGTTTAGCCGAACGGTTAAATACGAAGACGCCGTTTCATTCCTTGAGGAGCAGATGAAGCTCAACCTCGCCTGCCGCGGCTGGCTGGAAACCGCCTACTACTATCTCGGCAGCGACTATCGTGGTGGAGGTCCAGTGAGCTACACCCTCAGTTACATGGCGCAGATGGGCGGTTGGGCGGTCTCTGATTACGCGCTCTATTTCGCACGCGATCCTTTTACTTATCTGCGACTGGGCTACGCTTCGTCGCTGAGCTCCTGGGCACTCCTGAATTCGGGCACCCCGGAATCCAACTATGGCTATTGGTATCCGGGCAAAAACGACGACGGCGGCGCGGGTGGAGGATTCGAGCCAAGACCCTGGGGACGCGCCTGGCTCGGTAACAAAGAGATGGGGCGTGGTTCGTGGTGGTATTCCGGCGAAATCGATCTGGGTTACAGCGGAGCGCTCCGCTCTGCGGCAACGGTCGTCGTCGACGATCCCATTTTCGGATTATTCGCCTATGGCGGAGACCTTTCCCGAGAGAAAAATCTAACACACGTAATTCCCAAAGATGGTCTGCGAGCGCGGTTTCATATCGTGCGCGGAACACAACGCGTGCATTTACTGCTGGCTCGCGACGGCTTCGCAAAGGATAAACCGGTTTCCTTCGATGATGAACTTAGAACAATTCGATTCACGCTGGAGAATCGTGCTGCCACAAGTCACGAGACCATCGTTCGAGCTGTTGGGTTGCTGGCGGGAGTCTACAAAGTAACGGCACAGAATCACCCGGCAGAAAGACTGACAATCCACGATGGCGCAGAGCAACAGATTCGGATACCCGTTGACGCCTCGGGCGCCTCCGTGGTCATCACGAGAGTTGCGGCTTCGACGCCCAACTAGAACTGGCTAATCTCGGGATTCCGTGTCTTCCCGGAAGCGTTTGCCTGCGGCTTCACCGAAGGGCAAGAATTTGCGTGCAGATGAGGATTTCTCGGGAAAAAGCGAAATGCAAGCGATTGCAGAAAAGACTTGACACTGCCTATTGTATATATTATATCCAACGCAGATTTAGGGGTCGTCCGCATCCGCGTCACAGATTTTTGTGCATTGCCTCGCGGCAAGGGAGGGGTTATGTCTCTCAAAAAGATCCGGTCTATCCGCTCGAGCTGCGTTCTTGGGGTATTTCTGTTTGCGCTTGCATTCGTTCCGACCGCTCTCGGTCAAATGGAATCTCAAGGCTCAGTTAACGTGCTGGTCTTAGATCAAGCTGGAGGAGCAGTTCAGGGTGCCAAGGTCACGCTGCAGGATCTCGCTTCCAATCGGATTCTTAGCGCCGAGACACAGCAGGTTGGCAGTTACACGTTTGTAGGTCTGTCCCTAGGAACCTACAAGCTGACCATTACCCACGATGGGTTTCAAACTCAGGTCCTCGACTTGGTCACGGTTCAGGCCAGCCGCGTTACTGACTTGAAGGTCATGCTCAAAGTTGGCGCGACCGTCGAAAAGGTGGAGGTTAGTGAGAGTACCGTCCCGCTGGTCGATACCACTTCGAGCGCCATTGCTTCCACTTTGGATATGAAGCAGATCGAAGACCTGCCGCTGCAAGGCCGGGACATTAGCTCATTGGCCTTCCTGTCGCCCGGCTTCACCGGAACCCCGGGCAATGGCACATGGAATGGGCTCCCGATGATCGCCCAGGGCAATAACATTGACGGCGTCATGGCTTCCTCAAGCCGCATGAAATTCTCAGGGAACACTCAGCCGGGTCTGGAAGCTCGCCTTGAGGACCTCCAGGAAATGACTGTCCAGACAGGCCAGACCGATCTAAATCAAGGCATGGGCACTGCTTCCATGCAGGTGAACTTTGTGACCCGCCGCGGAACCAACGAACTCCACGGAAGAGTATTCGATGATTTTCGCAACACCGCTCTCAATGCCAACAGCTGGTTCAACAATGCGACTGGCCAACCCAGGAACCCCATCATTTTGAACGATTTTGGCGGCAGCGCCGGCGGCCATATTATCAAGGACAAGCTCTTTTTCTTCGCGTCCTTCGCTATGGCCAAGCAGCCCGGGGGATACACGACCAGCAACGAGTTTCTCTCTACTGCGGCGCAGCAGGGAAACTTTACCTACACGCAGGGCGCGCAAGCCGGCCAGACCGTAAATCTATTCTCGCAAGTTGCGTCCCCGAACAGTCTTCCCGCCGCGGTGAATTCGCAGATTGCTGCCGAACAAGCTTTGATCAACAAAGCCGTCACCCTAGGGACGGTGAGCGTCGGCCCGAATGGCGCTGGCGATCCCAACCTCGAATCGCTCTCCTGGCTGGTACCTTCTCCTATCACCCGCTACTATCCGGCCGCGCGCATCGACTACAACATTAACCAAAAACTGCGCCTGGATTTCTCTCTTGAAGAGACTAAAGTCAACCAGCCTGGCTATTCCGCTCCAATTTTTCCCGGCCCGGCTTTCTCAAATCAGGCCGGCTCGTTCAAATCCAATAACTACATAACCTCTCTTGGATTGAACTGGACAATCACTCCTAATCTCATCAATCAATTCCGCGGCGGCTACTACTACAACGCCTTCTGGTACGCCCAGGGAGTGCAGGCCACCTGGGACACACTCCCGCAGGTGACTTGGCCCATTTGCACCTCCGCTCACGGAAACTGTTCCGGCCAGTCCTTTAATCTCCCCACGTCCACCTACTATCCGATCATCAACGTCGCCGACAATGCCGCGTGGGTCCACGGCGTCCACACCATCACCTTCGGCTTCGACTTTTATCGCGAGCAGGATCACTATTGGAATCCTCCCGACGGTATTCCCAACATCACATTGGGGCTCGCGAACGGCGATCCAGCGCTGAACGATTTCAACAGCTACTTTGCCAATGCGGCCTCTGCAGATAGAAGCGAAGCCGAAAATCTCTACGCGAGTCTGGTTGGCCGTATTTCCGCAGTCACTCCAATTGGCAGCGGATTCCCTTACAGCATCAAATCTGGCCAATATGCCACCAAGCCGGGCTCGGCTTATAACCTCGACGAGCTTCAAAAGGGCTGGGGACTCTACCTCCAGGACTCCTACCGTATAACCCCGCATCTAACTGCCAACTACGGCCTGCGCTGGGACTTCATTGGTGATGATCACGATCTCACCTCCGCTTATCACGGCGCCACCTTGGCCGACATCTATGGGCCTTCGGGCATCGGAAACATCTTTGAACCTGGAACTCTAAGCGGAGATATGAATCCTGCTTACGTGGCCTCGAGCCACCAGTACGCTCCTTGGAATGTAACTCCTCAACCCACGATTGGCTTAGCTTGGAACCCCAATTATTCCGAAGGCATCCTGTCCAAGCTTTTCGGCGGAAGCAACACCGTTATTCGCGCCGGCTTTGACATCAAACGCTTTACCGAGCCGTATCAATATTTCTGGAATAACGCTTCAAACCACGGCATGGCGTTCTTCCAATTCTTTTCCATGGAGCCGACCAATGGTGGAGGGGCGGGCACGTTTGCACCCGGCAGCCTCGCCTTGGGAGATACCATCAGCCCGTCGCAATATGCGTACTCTCCAGCCGTGTATTCCTCCAGCATCCCGCAGTCAACCTTCACTTGGAACTATGGCTGGGGCGGTGCTGGCTTCGATCCGCACATCAACCAGCCCTACGTTCAGGAGTGGAACCTCGGCATCCAGCGCCAACTCGGCCACAGTAACGTCCTCGAGGTCCGCTACCTCGGCCATCGCAGCGTCCATCAATGGATACAGGTAAATCCCAATGAGGTAAACATTTTCGAAAACGGCTTCCTCAAGCAGTTCACCGCCGCTCAACAAAACCTGAAAAGCTGCATGGCCAACGCCGCCTGTGCCGCCAATCCCAGCTTCCAGAATCAGGGATTGCCCGGTCAGGTGTCTCTCCCGATCTTTGACGCCGCCTTTGCCTGTCCGCCAGGCGCCTCCGGATGCACGCCGGGTGCTGACTACACAAACGGACAATTCCTTCTTGACTTGAATCAAGGTGCCGCGGGTAGTCTAGCTTCGACTCTCGCCAATCCCTTCGGCACCGTACCTTACATCTGCAACTTGGTGGGCTCCTCTCTGTCGCCGTGCGCCTCGCAATACGGCTACTCCTCTCCAGGAGCCTTTCCGGTGAATTTCTTCCAAGCCAATCCCTTGGCCGATGGCGGACCCGGGTCGACCGTCAGTTGGATGGAAGCGGGCGGCTACGGCAACTACCAAGCTTTGCAAGTCGACTTCCGGCAGCGTCAGTGGCATGGTATGCAATTCGACATCAACTACACTTGGAGCCACACTTTGGGGCTTCAACCCGACACTCAATGGCTCGGCACCGTCACCGAATTCAGCATCCGCGATCTGCGCGACAGCTATGGCCCCACCACTTTCGATCTGCGCCACGTGGTCCACGCCAGCGGTACTTATGATCTGCCTTTTGGTCACGGCAAGGCATTGCTCGGTACAAGTCAGGGGGCGGTGGACAAGCTCGTCAGCGGATGGAGCTTGGGAACAATCGTAACCTTCCAAACCGGACTGCCGTTCCAATTGTTCGGGGGTTACGGAACCTACAATGACTACGGCGACGGCGGCTTGGTCCTGAACGGTATTACAAAAGCCCAGCTGCAGAATGCGGTAGGCATTTACCACACTTCGGGTCCATACATTGACGTGATCAACCCTAAATTGCTCGCTGGCGTTGCCTCTGGAAACTGCAACAGCGTCCTCGTCGGCGTATGCCAAAACACAACTCCTGGTACGCTCGGGGTTAACCCCTGGCTCTATGGGGTCCATGTCTGGAACGACGACACTTCGCTCACCAAAGCCGTTTCCATCAACGAACGACTCAAATTCACTCTTCAAGCTGAGTTCTTAAACCTCTTCAACCACCCCAACTTTACGACTCCAGGTTTGGGCCCCTTTTATTTCGGCAGCACCAACGTACAAAGCTCGGGCTTCGGCCAGGCTGGACTGCTCAACTTCACAAACGTCGCCACGAACAACAACAACAGCGCACGCGTTATCGAGTTGCGTGCCAACATTTCGTTCTAACCCAGTCAGGGCCGTTTATCTGACTGGTGGAGGCATTCACCCAGCAAGCTTTTCCCCCCACACCCCGGGGGATTGCGGTGGATGCCTCCTTTTCTCGTGTGCCGCGGTTGCGCGCGAGAGCGTTCACCACGCGGCAACGGATATCTTCTGGAGGCGCTATACTGGCATTCGACTGACTCTCTCTGTTCCTGCTGTTTATGACTAGATTCCTTCGCCCCGTGTGCATAATTCCTGTCGGCATGCTGGTCGCCGCGGCAACTGCTGTTGCCCAGACGCGACCAGCGGCCCCGTCGGGCTCTGCTCCGACGGTCGAGCAAGCAATCGAGCTTGCCGCCAAAGGCCGCTGCCAGGAGGCATTGCCCGTCTTAAAGAAGTCCACTGCGCATGTTCCCGACAAAGACTTGAAGTACCGTGCCGCGATGGCCACCACTCGCTGCGCCATGAGTCTAGGTCAGGCGGAAACCGCAGTTACGGCTCTTTTTCTTCTGAATCGCGAGTTTCCTCACGACCCGGAGGTTCTCTATATCACCACCCGCTACTACGGAGAGCTGGCTTCGCGCGCTTCTCAAGAACTCGCCGCGACGGCGCCCTCCTCTTATCAGGCTCTCGAACTGGAAGCTGAGGCCATGGAATCGCAGAACCGGTGGGACGACGCCGGGGCTGTGTACAGAAAGATCCTGGCGCAAAACCCGAACGTCCCTGGAATTCATTTCCGGCTCGGTCGCGTGCTGCTCTCCAAATCGCAGTCTTCCGCAAACACGGAGGAGGCTAAGACGGAATTTGCAGAGGAACTGAAGGTGGATCCAAGCAATGCCGCCGCCGAGTTTTCGCTGGGCGAGATCGCCCGTCGCGCTGGACAGTGGAGCGAGGCCGTCCCGCACTTCACGAATGCGAGCAAACTGGATCCGGGATTCGCCGAGGCGTTCCTGGCCCTGGGTATGTCGCTGAACTCTGCCGAGCGTTATAGCGAAGCCGTTGGCTCACTCGAGCGCTACGTGAAGATGTTGCCTGCCGATCCTGCGGGGCACTACCAGCTTTCCATTGCCTATGCGCGCACCGGCCGCAAAGAGGACGCCGCTCGAGAAATGGCAATCCAGCAGCAAATTGTAGAAAAGACTCCGAGTGGGAGCCGGCCTTAAGTGGAAACTCGCCCGCGCCGGTATGAGACTCTGAACGCAGTAAGCAAACGCGATTGAATCGCATGCTCTCTCGACGGCGCATTCTCCAAATTTTGGGCTGGTCAGGCCTGGGAGCTGCTCTCGACCGAATGGAGCCATCTGCCGCTCTGAGCCCGGCGAACGACGCGGCACCGGCGTTTGAGGAGATTCCGCCTGGGGCGAGCGGCATTTCTTGGGTGCACACGAGCGGCCAGTCGCCCGCAATGTATATGCCGGAAACTGTGGGTCCTGGCTGCGCCTTCCTCGACTACGACAATGACGGCTGGATGGACATTTATCTGGTAAACAGCGGAGCTTGCGATTTTTATCAGCCGGCCGCGCCGCTGCGCAATGCGCTTTACCGGAACAATCACGACGGAACGTTCACCGACGTTACGCTCGAGGCCGGAGTTGGCGGGAACGCTTACGGGATGGGCGCGGCTGTTGGCGACTACGATCGCGATGGTCTGGCTGATCTCTACGTCACGCAGTATCCGCATAGCATCCTTTACCACAACAATGGCGATGGGACGTTTACCGACGTGACTGCGAAGGCCGGTGTGGCTGCGACTGGGTGGGCCACCAGCGCGGTATGGTTTGACTACGACAACGACGGGCTGCTGGATCTGTTTGTCTGCCGTTTCGTGGAATTCGACAAATCCAAGAATATCTACTGCGGCTACGGTGCTTCTAACCGGCGTTGGTATTGCAAGCCCAATGTATATAAGCCCGCTCCCTGCTGGTTGTTCCACAACAATGGCGACGGGACGTTTACGGACGTAAGCAAGGAATCCGGGATTGCAAAATCTTTGGCCAAGGCCTGGGGCGTCGTGGCGGCGGATATCAATAACGACGGCTGGATGGATCTTTTTGTTGGCAATGATACCGTGCCCAATTTTCTGTTCGCGAATCGAGGCAAAGGGCGATTTGAGGAGATGGGAACGCTGGCGGGCGTGGGTTACGGACCTTTTGGGCTGGCGCGGTCGGGCATGGGCGTCGATGCGGGGGACTACGATCAGGATGGGTGGCTCGATCTATTTGTCGCCAATGTGGATCACGAGTCTTTCGCGCTCTATCACAATGCCAAGGACGAAAGTTTCACCGATGCGACCGTGGTGAGCGGGATTGGCTCCTCGACGCGGCTCTTGAGTGGATGGGGACTGAAATTTTTCGATTATGACAACGATGGCAATGTGGATCTCCTGCTCGGGAATGGGCATCCAGATCTGATGGTGGAAAACCGGATGCAGGAGGTGACCTACCGCGAACCCATGCTGCTGTTCCGGAATATTGGCGGGAGCTTTAAGAATGTAAGCTCCGAGGGCGGCGTGGCTTTTTCGAAGAGTTTTGCCGCGCGCGGATTGGCTCTTGGAGATTTCGACAACGATGGTGCGGTGGACGTCCTAGTGGCGCAAAATAATGGAGCGCCCGTTCTGCTGCGCAACAACGCGGGAAAGCGGAATCACTGGCTCGGCGTGAAGTTGATCGGTCGTAAAGCGAATATAGATGCGATTGGCGCAAAGCTGAGTTATCAGTCCGGCGATCTGTTACGGCACCAATGGAAAGTGGGAGGGGGCAGCTATCTTTCCTCTCATGATCCGCGCGTTGTTCTAGGGCTGGGACAAAGAACCAAGGCTGACTGGTTGGAGGTGAAGTGGCCGAATCCAAGCGGGAAGACCGAGCGATTCACGAATCTTCCCGTGGACCGCTACATCACCATTGAGGAAGGCCAGGATCGCTGGAAATAAGGATCGAACGTGCACGGATCCCGATGGATGACGGGTGGTTTTCGATTGGGACTGCTTCTAACGATCACCCTTGTTGGAGGCATGCGGATGCCTGTTTGTTCCCAAGCTTTAAATCCTGTGTCCCAGGATTCGGCGCTCGAGTCCACGGCGGATAGGAAGCAGCAGGCCGAAACCGATTTGCAATTGGGAATCGCGTTGACCAAGCGTGGATCGTTTGCCGAGGCCATCCCGCATTTTCTGGCTGCGAAGGGGCGCGTTTCCGATGAATATGCCGTGGAATTCAACCTGGCCCTCTGCTACATCGGCGTCGGTGAATTCGAGAAAGCCATTCCCGTTTTGACCGCATTCGAAGCTGGCCCGCACGATGGCGCTGCGGTCGAAAACTTGCTCGCGCAAGCGTACGCGGGGAACGGTCAGGCGGGCGAGGCTTTCGATGCGCTCGAGAGAGCGGCTGCGTTTCAGCCGAAAGACGAAAAGCTCTATTTGTTTGTTGCCGATGCCTTCCTTGGACGTCAAGAAAACGCCGAAAGTCTTCGCGTGATCGAACTCGGTCTCAGGCAGCTACCCGAGTCCGCGCGGCTATATTACGAGCGGGGTTATCTGCTTTCGGTGCTGGATGATTTAGATGGGGCAAAAGCGGATTTTCGGCGGGCCATGCGACTCGCGCCGCATTCCGAAATCGCATACCTGGCGGAAGCACAAGAAAATCTTCTTGCCGGGAATCTTCTAGAAGCGATCCGCGCGTCGCGGACGGCCAGCGCCGAAGGCAAACAAGACTACCAGTTGCTGGCGATTTTGGGCGAGGCGCTGATCCGCGCCGGCACAAGTCCAGGTCAAGCCGAATTTAGGGAGGCGCGCACGGCGCTTGAAAAATCGGTCGAAGCGCGGCCGAATTATGCCAGCTCTCAAATTGCTCTTGGACACGTGGATCTCTTGGATGGCCGGCTGGACGCGGCGATTGAACACCTGGAAATCGCGCGACAGCTGAGTCCCCAGAATCCAGCGGCGTATGCGCTTCTTGCAGCGGCGTATCGAAAGAGCGGGCGGCTGGACCAAGCCGAAGCGACGCTGGCGGTCCTTGCCAAACTGAATCAGGAGCAGGCCCAAAAGATCCGGACCGCTCCCGGTGACAGTAAGGCAATTCCAGGCGCTTCGGGAGCAAGCGGGGGCGAGAAAAAACCGCCGGCAGCAGAATGAAAAATGCTCGATTCTCTACAACGATTCGAGCTCAAGCTGACTTGGAGGGAACGCGGGGAAAAGACCGCTGGATCAGGCCTTTACCTTCTTCTATCGTCAGAATCTGATTGGCTTCGAGACTCGTGAGTTTGGTGAGCTCACCACTGGGCCACTTGATTTCGATTTGATCGATTACGGAGCGCTGACCCAGCCCGAAATGCAGGCGCGGGTCCTGCGCGGATTGATAGCTCATGCCTCCTTTTCTTTCATCGTAGAGAACCAGATCTCCGACAGTCACTTTCACGCGGGCACCGACGGCATCGCGATTCGAACGCGTGCCGATGAGCGAAAGCTGTAACCAATGGTTGGAGTTGCCGCCGTCGTTGCGCAGGAGTTGCGCGGGCTGGCCGTTGTTGCTGATGAGAATGTCCAGATCGCCGTCGTTGTCGAAATCACCGATGGCGGCGCCGCGGCTGACGCGCGGCAATAAAAAATCAGAGCCGAGCTGAGCGCTCACATCCTCAAAGATTCCAGACCCGGCGTTGCGGAACATGAGCTTGGGTTCGGCGTAACGTGTCTCGGCGTGATAGAGCTGGATGTTGTCGAGGACGTGGCCGTTGGCCATGAAGAGATCGCGGCGGCCATCGTTATCGTAATCCATGAAGCGGGCGCCGAAGCCGCTTAGGTGAAACGTTGCGTAAGAAAGTTTCGAGCGATAGGTGGCGTCTTCGAACAAACCGTCACCGAGGTTGCGGTACAAGCGAGCCAACTGCTGGTCGAGATGCGTCACCACCAGATCGAGCCGCCCGCTTCCCGTGGTATCGGCGGCGTCCGTACCCATGCCGGCTTCGAATTGACCGTCGATGCCGACGGCTACTCCCGCCGAGTAGGCCACCTCGCTAAACGTGCCGTCGCGGTTGTTGTGAAACAAGAAATTGGGCATGGAGTCGTTGGCGATGAAAATGTCCTGCCAACCATCCTGGTCGTAGTCAAAGGTCACGACTCCTAAGCCGTTTCCCGGCTTCTGTCCGAGGCCAGAACGGTTGCTGACGTCAGTGAAAGTGCCGTCGCCATTATTGTGATACAGCGTCGCCGCCTGGCCGTGATAGACGTCCGGATGGCAGTAGCTCCGCAGCCCCGGCCCCCTACTGCCGCAGTAGAAGTTGTTTTCAGGCGACCAGTCGACGTAGTTGGCAATGACCAAGTCCAGTTTTCCGTCGTTGTCGTAATCGAACCAAGCGGCGCTTGAGCCCCACTTACCGAGGTTTCCCGCTCCCGCTTTCGAAGTTACGTCGGAAAACGTTCCGTCTTTGTTGTTGTGATACAAAATGCATCTTCCGTAACCCAGCACGAAGAGGTCCGGGAAGCCGTCGTTGTCGTAGTCCCCGACCGCGACGCCCATTCCGAACAAGCCCTCGGCGCCAACGCCCGCGCGTTCGGTAACATCGGTAAAGGTTCCGTCGCCATTGTTTCGGTACAAAGCACTGCGCAATGACCCCTTCGGTCGGTGCAGGCGAGTGGCCGCTCCATTCGCAAGATAAATATCCGGCAAGCCATTCTGGTCGTAATCGATCCAGCCGCAGCCGGAACCCATCGTTTCAATAAGATACTTTTCCGAGGACGCCGCATTGTCATGAGTAAAGGAAAGGCCGGCGGAGCGGGCGACATCGGTGAATGTCACCGGCGAAGCGCGGGATCCCCTAGAGAAACCACCGGCACTGGTCAGCAAGCCTGCGCCGAGATATTTCAAAAGTTCGCGTCTACTGAGAGCCAGGGTCATATTCATCTCGGCCCGCTCAAGCAGAGATGGCTTGGGCATGAATGGGACCTGTTGTTCGTTTGAAGAGTCGAGCGCACGCTAGGTGTTCGTTGATCGCCCGGTGAGACTCTTTTCCTTGGCGCCCGGTGAACTCTGCGCTTTCCGTGCGAGCCCTGTGGATTCTCGGACGACGAGCTCCGGGTCGATGAGGATTTCGCGGCCGGTCATCTGCTCGCCTTTCGAGTCCGGGAGCAGATTGTCAAAAATAGTCTGGCCAATCTGCTGGCGTGGAATATGCGCAGTAGTAAGGGCTGGAGAGCAGAATTCCGCAAGCTTGATGTTGTCGAACCCCGTCACCGAAATATCGTTTGGCACACGGATCCCCTGATCGCGAAGTTCCCGCAGAACACCTACGGCCATGAAGTCATTTACACAAAGGATTGCCGTCGGATGAAAACTTGACGCCAGCAATTCACGGGCCGCCTGTCGGCCTCCTTCGAGTCCATCGGGGCCGGCGACGACCTGGCCTTCCGCCCCGGGGCTAAAACGGGCGATCGTTTCCAAAAACGTCTTCCGGCGTTCACTGATCGGTCCGAGGGTGGAGTGGTGTCCAACAAAAGCCATTCGTGTATGGCCCAGAGAGTGAAGATACTCGGCGATTTTCTTCATCCCTTTCCTGTAGTCCACCCGGACATTGGCGATGTTTTTCCGGGGCGATCCGACGTCATAGAAAACCACAGGAATTCTGCTATCTGTGAGAACTTCGATTAGTTCCGCGTCCATTTCAGAGACAATGGCCGCGAGGCCAGCGACCCGCCAGCCGATCATCAGGCGCACACTGGAGACGAGCTGCTCGGAACGGTAATCCGTGTTAGCAACGACAACTTCATAACCGCGGGCGTGCGCGGCGGATTCCAGCGCGCGGTAAATGTCGAAGAAAAAAGGGTTTTCCATGTTGGACACAAGAATTCCCAGCGTTCGGCTTTTGCCTCTTGCCAGGGAACGCGCGTGCAGGTTGGGGTGATAGTTGAGCTCTTCGGCGGCCTTGAGCACCCTTGCACGCGTCGAAGTCTTGACCACCTTCAGGTCATTGAGCACACGCGACACGGTCGCGGTCGAGACACCCGCCCTTTCCGCCACCGCATCCAAGTTCATGGGCTCAAAACGTTTCGATTGCATCACGCTGCTTTTACAGACGGCATTGCGTATTCGGAGTCGCCGAACCGTCTTGGCCTGGCCTTGCCATGGATGAGACTCCCGCCCGGGGACCCGTGGTCTCCCTGTTTCATCGATCTCGGAGGAATAATCTCACAAAAAAGCGATCGAGAACTCTCTAGCTGCCAGAGCCATGCAAGAATCCCGTAATCGCTTACACTATCATGGTTCGGGACGTTAGGGCCTCTGCATCTCCCGCGTAGGGCTGCGACCAATTTTCGGAACCTCTTGCTGCTGCAAGCGATTACAGTAAGTGATCCATTGCCGAGCCCTCACTCCGGGTTTGCGGTCATGGACGCGCGGCGTCCGGTGGTGACGGAGAAATAGTCGATCCACTGTTTGCGAATCCCGTTTGCTCGGTCGATCAGCTCGCTACTGGGCTTCGCGCCATGCTGAACGACGATGACCATTCCGGTGTTGAACTGCCGTTGAGATTTGTCGACCCCAGGGGCGCGTTCGCCTTCGACGGCAATGACGTCTTGAATGGTTACCTTGGTTCTGTCCGCCTTGAAGATCGGATGCCCGTTGGCGTCTTTGCCGGCGGGGGCCAGGTTGCGGAGAATGAAGAAGTCGGGCACTTCGGCCGGAGAGATCAGACCCATGAGATAGAGATCCAAGTAAGACCATCCGGTCGCGGGCACGTAATAGTCGTCATCGAGTTGCGTGTAGGTCCCTTCCAAGTTGTCCTGCCAGACGCCGCCGCCCATGATGGATGCTTCTATAGGGCGTTGATAGGGGAAAGCTACGCGGGCCTCTAAACCTCGCGCCCAGTGGGTGGGACCAAGCGGAATTGTCTCGCCGCCCACCTTTGCAGAAACGAAAGCCGCCCAGCGGTGTCCCATTTCGTGTGCAATTTGCGAGATCGCGTACATGTACGGAGGGATTTTGCCGTCCTGCGAAGGCTCAGCGAGTTGCTGCTGGTAAAACGTAATGTCGTGCTCGGTGCCGACCAGCGCGTCCTGAGGTGGCCGCTCTTGCGCTTGGTTGGAACCGGCATACACCGGTTGAATGAACTGCCACTGAAATCTGCCCGGCGTGCAGTAGGATGCGAGACCGCTCTGCGTGGCGCCGATTCCCGTGACGGCGCCTCCGACAGCTCCCAAGGGACCGTCGCTTGGAGTGCCGGCTTCCTGGTTGTCGACCCGGAAGTCCGAGTAGTAGGCGAGGAAGTCGAATTTGTCACCGAGGCTCTTGATCACAGAACAGGTCAGGTCGCGAGGATTCGGCAGACGGTAGTAATGGAAAGCTTCGTAGACGACCGAGAACGGACCGTCTTGCGGTTTGACCGAGGACAAGTGCACTTCCGGGTTGCGAATCCCGCTCAAGGCGACCGGGCCAGGGGCGATGCGCGCAACTGGCTCGTCCGAGCCGGAGGCCGAAGCATCGGCAGAAACGGTAATCTCTTTGGCGCCGTTGAGCGCGGGCGGCAGAATTCCCTGGATCGAAATGGTGTTGCCGCTGGTCTTCACGCGGCGAGAGACCCCGGGACCGAACGCAAAGTATCGCGATTTGCTGGCGGCCGTGCGGTTCCGTGGTGCAAAGCCACGAATTGCCCAGACGACGTCGGCACTAACAGCGTGGTCAGGCCGCACGGAAGGTTTGCGGGCGTCAAAGTAAACGCGGTAGGCAATGCCTGAGAGTCCTGCATCCCCTTCCGGCAAAACGGGGCCGGCAGTCTCGAACGTGACCTTTAGAAACAATCCGTCAACCACCGAAAGTTTAAGGTTCTGAATGTCTAGATGCGCGGCGACCGAAGAGTTCTTTTTGCCCGTGAGCATGGCAAGAGAGTTCTCTGCTCCGCCGGAAACAAGAGGATAGATGCCGATGATTGCGTCCTTTGCCGCAAGTTGTTGGTAGGACATCTCAATGGCGCCGTCCTTGTGGAGCACGGCTTGGAAGCGGTTGACGGTCTTGCTCCAAGTAAAGTCTTGGATGTTGCCCCATGGTTCCGTCACATCCCACGTCACTACCACGCGATCCTGGAGTTCCTTTACATAACGATTGCCAGACATGCGCGGCTTGAAAAAAACGCAAATCGCCGGAACGGCGTTGACCAGCGTCGCCGCGCCTTCGGTCAACGGATCGAAACGGCCAATGGAAACGCCGCCTTCATCGCCACGCCCTCCGGGGCCCGGAGTTGCGTCCTCGGCGGGTGCGTTGTTTGCCGGTGTGAACCGTATAGATCCGGTAACGCCGACCGAAAATGAATTCCAGGTCTTAGCAGAGAAAGGAAAAGAGAAGTTGTGCAGCGCGACTGGATGACCGTTTACCTGCTCGCCGAACTCCCCATCCCAGCCGAGCGGAAGGTTTTCGACACGATATCCCGCACTTCCGGGCGTGAAGCGAAGCGTGTGCTGGCTGAGGTCGAACAGGTTCTGCTGGCCGAGCGCATCTTTGTCCAACTCCATGCGGATCAAGTGTCCGACGACGGATACTTTCCCGATGGGCTTGCCAGGTGCATCCCGTTCTTGAGCGTGCGCGGAAGTCAGCGGCAGAAGAACGGCACACAGCACCAGCAACATTGCAAGGAGACGACCTTTTGTTCGGGTCACGGTTCTGCCCTCAGCGTCCGCCTGCATTGTATACAATATCCAGACATGCGGGCCATGCCTTTCGTGTTTCCCAGGAAACCCCAACCGCGTGCTGTGACCGAAGGGCTACTCGCCAAGTGAAAAGCGGTTAGCGCCCGCCCTTGCAATTCGGCAGACGGAACGAACCGATTCTGGTGCGGTAGCCTGTGTCGCCCTCTTTCAAGTAATCGCCGACATACCAGAAGGTGCAGTCATCGCTCGGATCCATCGCCGTCGTTGTGTAGTCTTCCCAGCGCAGCGTAGTCGTCTGCGAGGCTTCCCCTTTCGCGAGTACGGTCTCCTCGAATGTCAACTGGCCCCTCGGATCCCCAACCTGACGCGCCGCGAAGCGCTGCCCGGGGAAATTAGGCACGCCGCCGAACGAGTATCCGATGCCTATGTCGCCTTTCTTATCCATCGCGATGCTGGGCATCCAACGGTAGAATCCTTCCGGCGCATACGTACCCTGCTGATACGGCACGGGGTCGCGTTTTTTGTCGAGGCGGAACTCGTACCAGCGCACGCCACCGCCGCCGGCCTCGGCGGCGACCGAGTGCGCGGCGACGATCGACTCGTGCCCGCCGACCTTGCGGTAGACGAGCCGCTGCATGATCTTGTCGCCCTGCACGTCGAGCCGGCGCTCGGTACCGGGCTGCGGAACGCAGCTCGACAACTGCCCGTTACACAGGTAGTGATACGGCGCAACATTGATCTTTACCGGACCATCGGCCTTCGTATTCGCGGGATTGTTCCAGTCGACATGGACCTTCCAGAAGTAGATGCCATCGTCATCGAAGATCTTTTTAAGCTGCGTGCCCCCGGCCGCCATCATGATGTTCGGCGCTCCTCGAGGCGGCGGTTTCCGACCATCGATGTCGGCGTTGTTCAGGAAATTCACGCCGTCGATGACGATGCACTGCTCGGTAGCGGGCTGGCCTCGAAGCATCTGCGTGCGATCTGCGATGCAGGTATGCTTCTGAATCACTTCGTCGCCCGTGCTGGTTGGCGTGTAGTAGCCGTCGATCCAAACTGCGGGCCGCGGGTAGTCCGGGAATAGCGTCCGCTCGAACGCATAACGATAGTAAGTGCCGAGGGGATCCGGCCCGGTGCTCACCGCATAGCACATAGCCCACACTCCTTCTTTCTTCTCAGGTGGCCTTTGACCGCGCTCCGGCGGAGGCGGTGGCTGCGCTGGATTCGCGGGAAGCGCCGCCGCAGCTCCCGGTCGAGAAACCTCGCCGTTCTTGGCAAGCTGTCCAGGCGAGCCAGTCTGTCCGGAAAATTCGCCGGGGCCAATTCGCGAGAATATCGGCATCACAATCAACCATCGCTCTGCCAGCTGGTCGTAGCGAACCACTGCATCGCCGTTATTGCGCGCCTCGCACGCCCCTCCGAAACCCGTCCACACGGATTTCGTAGCCACTGCTCCGTACAACACCGTTCCGCTCTTGCCGTACTTCTTGGACCTCTTCGAGTAAATTGCGATTCTGGAATTGACGATCTGTATGATGTGATTGGTTCCGACAGCCAGGCTGTTGTCGGACGGATTACGAAAGTTAGTTGTGCCCTGGGGACCTTCAAACCCCGCGCCGAGTCCGTCGAAGCTCTCAAGCAGTGCGACCGGTGATCGCCTGCCCTGGGAGGTTTGCTCAATGGCCGTGCCCCGAGGACTTAAAATTGGCGGCGGTGTAGGCGGCGGGATGGCCTCGTCAGGCCTTTGCTCTTCGGTCCCATCCGGACCATCCGCCGACTCACCCCGGGGAGTGCTGCACTCTCCTCCTTGGCAGTCCTCCGACCGGGCGGTGTCATCCGGTTCTTCGAGCGACGCGAGCGGCCTCGAAACGTCGTTATGCATAGCGCGATGCACGAGCACCACAGCTGCGGCTCTACTGGTTTCTTGACTGCGGCCCGAGCGGGATTGCCAACCGGCGCTGCGAGCAAACATACAAACCGCGGCCATACTTGCGAGTGTAGTAATGATGAAGGCTCGCGGTGCGCGACTCATGGCCAAGCTCCCAGGCGGCGGCGAAGTCCGAGATTATAAAGTATACAAATTGAGGTGGCAAAGGAATCTTGCTCGTTTTGAAGTCACAGGAGAAAAGAGTGCCGGGCCGTGTTTGATCAGCAACGAAAAGGATGGCCTACGCGGGCGCCCTACTCTTGGCCTTCTCTGTCAGCGCGTAGAACTCATCACCACATGCTTCTAGCATCCCGCTGCGCACCAAGTCGTCGATAGCGTCTAGCAGGCATATTCGCTCTTTAATCCCGTCACCGGCAATCCCGAAGAACGCATGCAGGTCCAAGCAATCCTCGCCCCTGGCTTCGAATAACTCCATAACACGCGAGGAAAGTGGTTTCACCTCAGGCTTCGTTCGTTGAATTCTTTGTGCTTCGACAGCGTCGGCCGCCGCGATCTTGCGATCCAGATGCGGTTCCGAGCGTGGGACACCCGAACGGAACACGCAGCGTTCGCCAACCGCCACCTCGCAAATGGGACAGGCGACGGAGAGTAACCGTGCGGGCGTGAGGTTCTTCATTCTCACAACCACAGGATACGGCGAGATACTCCATGGAACTGCCCAATCTAGAACATCTTCATGGCCGCTTTCGTGGGTGTCGAGTTGTGTGGCCCAGAGAGGAAGATGACGGCAGAGTTATCTTTTCGAGCAAGTCGGAGCGCGAAGGCCACAGAGCCGCACCGCGTTTTCCCAGTCGGACTTCTGGCTCGCTTCGAGAGACTGTTATCTACTCCGAGTGAGGTTTCCGGGGCTCGAGAAGCGTTCGTTGAGGTTCGAAGTATCTCGACTTATTCGTAGCGAAGGGCGACCGTCGGGTCGACGCGTGTTGCTCGCCGAGCGGGAGTCCAGATTGCTGCACTCGCGACGGCAATGAGCACGCTACAAGCGGCCGCCAGAGTCCAAGGGTCGGCTGCGCCGATTCCATATAAGTAGGAGGTAAGAAAACGGTTCAATGTTAGCGAGAGCGCTAAACCGACGCCCAGCCCGGCAATGATAAGCTTGCCGCCTGGCTCAAAAACGAGACGAAGAATGTCGGAAGTGCTGGCACCGACGGCGATGCGGAGGCCGATCTCGCTCGTCCTTTGTGCCACCAAATGGGATACGCTGCTGAAAATGCCGATGGCGCTCAGAAAAAGCGCGATCCCCGCCATGAGTTCCAGCAACCTGGCGTACAGTCGCCGCAAGGATGTGGACTCGGCGAGCACTTCAGGCATCGTCCGTATTCCGTAGATCGGCTGAGTGTTATCCATTTCGGCGGCTATCTTTCGAATGGCTTCGACAGTCGAGGCCGGCTCCGCTAGGGCCCGCACAACGATGGTCATGTGAACACGGTTTTGATAGCCGTGGCTCGAAGCGAAGCTCGGTTGCTGCAAGAACGATGCGAAAATCTCGGGCTGGCCTTCCTTTTCGAGGGACTCCTGACGGACGTTGCCCACGACTCCGACAATTTGCCGCAGCCGTTCTTCTGATCCTCCCTCGATAAGCAGTCGTTTGCCAATCGGGTCTTCCCCGGGCCAGTAGCGTTCGGCGAAAGCCTCATTCACGATGGCGACCCATGGGGCGTTCTGGTCGTCGTCTGAATCGAAATCTCGTCCTTTCCGCAGCGGAACCTGGAGCGTCTTGAAATAGTCCGCGCTGACCATATTGAACGCAGCCGTCGGCCGATCGGAACGGTCATCTTCATGCCGCCCGATAACGCTAAAGGCCCGCTCTCGGCGCCCCGTGTTGTATCCCATTTCGGGAAGCCAACTCACCAGTCCTGCCGACTCCACGCCTGGCAAGGCGCTCGTGCGCTCTAGTAAGCGGCTATAGAAATCTCCCACTTCCTCGTGGATTCGCACTCCCTCGGGGCCAGACTCGAAATAGTGCGGTCCCGCGAGGAACATTTGCATGGTTACGACGCGTTCAGCCCGGAAACCTGGATCGACCCGAACAAGCCGCAGGGAACTATTAATCATCAGCCCTGCCCCAAATAGCAGCACCAGCGACAACGCAATCTCCGCCACAACAAGTGCATTCCGGAATCGCAGGTATCCCACGCCAACTGTGCTGCGAGGTAGTGTCTTCAACGCTTCATGCAGATCGACGCGCGAGGCAAGTATCGCGGGAGCTATGGAAAGCGCCGTCCCGCTCAAGACCGACGTGCCCAAGCAAAATAGGAGAACCGGAAGATTGATTTGAATGGACTGCAAGAGCGGGAACTCGGCAGGGGCCACCGCGCGGAACAGATCGACTCCCCAATAAGCGAGAATCCAACCCAAGATACCGCCCAGGGCTCCCAGCGAGAGGCCCTCCGCTAGCAGTTGCTGCACAATTCGGCCCCGAGTAGCGCCGAGAGAAGCGCGCACATACAACTCCTGCTTGCGACTTGCCAATCGGCTTAGAAGCAAGCTCGCCACATTGGCGCAGGAGACGATCAACACGAACGTGACGATCCCGAAGAGCCGATAAAGGATGGGCTTCCAGTATCCGAACTGCGCCTCTTGAATCGGCTCAATGCTGACGCCCCAGTCCTTGTTGGTTTCGGGATGCGCCTCTGCGATCCTCTGCGCCAGCACGTTCATCTCGGCCTGAGCCGACATGAGGGTCACACCCGAACGGAGTCTCCCGACGGCAATCAACCAGGACCGAAAGGAGCGTTCCTGGGTTTCCGCTCCTGGACGATCAATCGGCATCCACAAATCAGTGTCCCGGTCGAACAAATGAAAGTCTTTCGGCAAAACTCCAATGATGGTGTAAGCGCTGCCGTTTACCGTCACGCGCTGTCCAATGACATTGGAATCACGAGCGTAGCGGCGGAGCCAAAATCCATAGCTGAGGACTACGGGATTTGTGGAGCTGATTTCTTTCTCGGCGAAGGACCGCCCCAACGCTGGCTGCGCGCCAAGCAATGGAAAGAGACCAGGAGACGCGTATTGGATGTTCACTCGTTCGGGCAATCCGGAACCGGTAACAGTCACCGGTGAGCCCGGAGCGACCAATTCCAGCCGTTGGAACGAGCGGCTGGCTTCGCTCCAGTCTCGAAACGTCCGAGGGGCGACCGGACTCCGAGTTATTCCTTTCGCTTTATTTGATTCCCAAAGGACCGCAAGCCGCTCAACGTCGCGATACAGCGGAGGGGCCAACAGCACACCGTAAATGACGCTGAATATGGTGGTGTTCGCAGCGATTCCGAGTGCCAGTGAAAAAAGTACAACCCCTGTGAAGCCAGGTTTCCGGGCAGCCATCTGTAGGCTATAACGCAGATCTTTGAGAAGGTTTTCCATACTCGATGGCTTCCGCCGCGCGAGGCGGATTTCATTGCTCCATTTCAAGCATTTTCCATACCAGTCGAACCCTCTGGCTAACTCTTTGAAACAGTGACTCTAAGATTGGAGGCCAATCGGGTTCACGGCGTTTCTTGCTTCACTAGCGTAAACGATGCGTCCGGAAGCGAACACCTGCGCGGTTCCTTAACCCGCCGCTATTTCCAGCAAGTGAAAGGCAGGGTTCAGTTGCACCGCAAAGCCACAACAGGATCTACGCGCAGGGCTCGCCGCAGAGGGGCCAGGCATCCTAGCAGCGCAGCGACGGTCAACACCACCACGATGGCAATAAATGTCAGCGGATCGCTAGGCGACACGCCTACCAGCGCCACGCGTAGAAGCCGCGTCGCAGCGAGCGCCAGTAACAACCCAATCGCCAGCCCTGGGGCGAGCGGCCGGATTCCCTGCGCGAAAATCAGCCGCGCAACGTCGCCTCGCGATGCGCCGATAGCCATGCGCAGTCCGATTTCCTGGCCGCGCTGGCTCACCGCATGCGCGATCACCGCGTATAAGCCAATAGCCGCAAGCAACGTGGCCACGCCGGCAAAGATCGAACAGATGGCACCAAACAAGCTGACCGTGAGCCGACCTTCTGCGATGCGATTCTCGAGCGTGCGCACGTCGTACACCGGAAGATTTTCATCGAGGCCTTGCACTTCGCGCCGGAAGGCATCCGCCAGGTTCGCCGGCGGCACCTGCGTTCTGGCCACCAGGAATACCTGCCGTTCGGGCCTCTCGGCATACGGCAGGTAAATCAAAGGATCTCGTTCGAGGTTCTGCCGGAAATTTTGAAGGATGTCCGGCACCACGCCCACGACGGTCACCCAGGGCTCGGAAGAGTGCTGTTCGATCAGACGAAGACGTCTTCCGAGCGCGTCTTGTCCCGGCCAAAATTTCGCCGCGAACGTTTCGTTTACGACAGCCACAGGTACTCCCGACGCGCCATCCACGTCCGCGAATACGCGGCCGCGTTTCGGTTGCACCTCGAGCGCGCGGAAATAATCATTGCTGACGACCAGCCCGCCAGCCTCGAGCGGTTGTGCGGGATCGTGCGCCCGGCCCTGGAGTTCGAAGGAAAATGGGATCCAGTTGCCAAGCGGCAAGTTCGATGCGATCGCCGGTGTTTCCACGCCTGGCAGCGTTTTTAGGCGATTTCTCAGCGTTTCCTGGAACGCAACTTGGCTTTCCGGCTTCGCGTACTTCGCTTCCGGCAAATTGATACGCATGGTCAGCACACTCGCGGTGTTCACGCCGATCGGTGCGCTGTAAAGATTTACGGCGCTGCGAATCAGAAGGCCCGCTCCCGCCAGCAGCACTACGCAAAGCGCCATTTGACATGCGACCAGCGTATTCGAAAGCCCGAGGCCGAACTTGCTGCCCACGGTCCCATAGCCGCCATCCTTCAGTGCCGCATTCACGTCGGTTTTGGCTAGCCGAAGTGCCGGCGCCAGTCCGAACAAAATGCCCGTGCCTATCGAGATGGCACCAAGGTAGAACAACGCGCTGCGATCCAAAGACAGGTGAAGCCAAACAGGTTTCGTGAGGGTTCCCAGGCCTCGGTCGAACCAGCGCAAGCCGCCTAGCGCTACCAGCCAACCCAGAAAACCGCCGGTAACGGACAGTACCACGCTCTCCAGCAGAAGCTGGCGCACGATGGGGATTTTTCCTGCGCCAATCGCCACGCGAATGGAAATCTCCCGCGAGCGCTCGGCAGCCCGAGCTAGCAGCATGTTGGCCACATCGGCCGAGGCAATCAGGAGCACGAACCCTACCGCACCGAACAGCGCATAAAACAGCGGCTTCATGAAAAACAGCCCGCTAATTTCCATGATCGGACGCACATCGACGGTCAGGCCCTTGTTGGTGTCCGGATATTGGTCGGCCAGCCGCCGGGCAGCGGCAACCAACTCCGCCCGCGCCGACGCGAACGGAATGCCATCGCCGAGCCGCCCGAACATCAACAAGTTGCGGTTGTCGCGCTTCTCCCGCGCGGCATCGGGCACCAGCGGCGTCCATAAATCTGTTTCTTCGGGAAAACGGCGGCCGGGCGGCATGACGCCGATCACTACCCGGGGGACTTCGTTCAGGCGGACTGTTTTCCCGATGATCGCCGCATCCCGGGCATAGCGATCCCGCCAAACGTGATATCCCAGGATCAGCACCGGAGGCGCGCCGGGCTTCTCGTCTTCGGCAATGAAATCCCTGCCGAGCAGGGGTTTTTGTCCCACGACGGAAAAGCCATTCGCCGACATCTCGACGCAGTAGTACCGCTCTGGCAGCCGACTGCCGTCGCTAAAGTTGACGGGCGTGAACTGATATGCGGCCAATCCAGCCAACGACTTTACCTGCGAACGAAAATCACGAAAGTCCGGATACGAAGATTCGCCGATTCCCCGATTGTCAGCTAGCGGCCTGGAACTTGCCACTACGATCTGGTCGCGATGGTCGAGTCCCATGTCCCACGAGAGCGATCCCACGACGATCGTGTACATCGCCGTGTCCGCTCCGATGCCCAGCGCCAAGGCCGCCACGGCCACCACGCTGAATCCCGGGTTTTTCACCAGCATGCGCAAACCGAATCGGATATCGCGCCACAGAGGATCGAGCCAGCGCAGCAGCATGGTATCCCGGCACTCGTCCTTGGCAAGCTCCAGCGGACCGAACTCGCGATGCGCCCGCTGTTGCGCCTCTTTGATGTTCAGGCCCTGGCGTTGGTAATCCCGCGCCAAGCTGTCCAGATGAAAGCGCATTTCCGCATGCATCTGACGCTCTGAGCGCCACCTCCGAATCCATCCCGGCAATTTCATGGTCGGCTCCTCTATTCACCCGTCTCAAGAATCAGAGAGATCACCTCGCACAGACGTTTCCAGTCGGCCTTCTCCTGCTCGAGTTGCTGGCGCCCCACGCGCGTCAAGCTGTAATACTTGGCGTCCCGGCCGCCTTCGCTCGTCTTCCACTCGGATTTCAGCCAGCGGCGGTTTTCGAGTCGGTACAGCGCGGGATATAACGAGCCCTGCCGAATCTGCAATCGATCCTTCGAAATCTGCTGAATGCGCTGCACGATCGCGTAACCGTGGATGGGTTCGAGAGCGACCACCTTCAGGATCAGCATGTCGAGCGTGCCCTGCAGCAACTCGGCCTCGCGGGCGTCCGGTTCTTTGTGCCTAGTCATTCGAGGCATCCTAAACCTTTGTGTCTAGAATGTCTAGGCTTGACGCAAAGTCCGCGTGCACCTCGCGCGCTATCACCGGTTTTTGCGTGATGGAAATCGCTGATTCTATGAAAATAGTCGGGGCGATAAAACCGCATAAATCGCTGTCCTGGCGGTACGTATCCACCTTGCGCAGTCATCCGACTGCGAGACACAGCCCTGGCCTGCAGGCAAACACAACTCTGAAGAATTGATCTGACGCGAAGCGCAGTTTCGGACGGCCTGCGAACCTGTACGCCGCCACCTTATACTTTTCTGGGATCGATCCTCGCATCATCTAGGCGCGCTAGATGAGCCACGCCCCAGGCCCACAATGATTCGAACACCGGACCCAGAGTCCGGCCGTGCGGCGTCAGCCGATATCGCACGCGCAGCGTCGCTCTCTGCTCTACCGACCGTGTCACCACGCCATGAGCTTCGAGCTGGCGAAGCTGCTGGCGGAGCACCTTGATGGTTACTCCTGGCATGGCCCGCCGAAGCTCGCCGAATCCAAGAACGCCTTCGCCGAGACGCCGAAAGATCATTGGCTTCCATCGGCCTTCAATCACCCGTATGGCGGTGTATACAGGGCATCGCTCGCGTTCGGTGTAGCTCGCACCCGGTTTGTTCATGATCACTCCGAGCCACCAGGGTACTTCAAAGTACCGTCTTGTGTAAGAGCACAAGGCTACGTACACTGCTCTCGAAATATGGCGTCAGCTCACTTATTTCGCGTTATCGTTCCGGTATCCAGCATCGAGGACGCTACTGTCTTTTATTCTGCTGTCCTTGACCACCCAGGACGCCGGATCTCTCCCGGGCGGCATTATTTCGGGTGCGGCAGCGTCATCCTTGCGTGCTTCGATCCGCGGGCTGACGGTGATTCCTGGGACGCCAAACCAAATCCGGACCACGTGTACTTCGCAGTGGACGATCTCGAGGAATACTTTCGGCGCGCGAGTGGACAACTCGGCTGTTCCATCCTTCGGCCGATCGAGACACAGCCCTGGGGAGAACGTAGTTTTTATTGCGCGGACCCCTTTGGTAACAAACTCTGTTTCGTCGAGGAGCATACGAAATTCACGGGTGGGCTGATATGAATTCCACATCTAAGCGGTGCGGGTCATGAACCGAGCCGAGCCGAGCGTACAAATCCGACTATACGGAAGTCACACGAATCCCGCCCCTTAAAGACAACGATGCGCTGTCGCACGGTGAAGGCTTTCCCTTGGCCATCGACGACCTGCGCTAGAAGACGCCTATTACTTTCTCCCGATCCGCAAGACTACACCGACGGACACTCGAACGGTATTCGTGGTGCTCCCATTCGCGCGGAAGCCGAAGTATTCCACTTGCGGCCGCAATGCGAATCTTCCCCCGCTGTCGAGCCCAATCTCGGCGCCTCCGCCGGAGCCGAAGGCAAGCCCGTTGGCCGCGTAGCGCACCCCGCCGAGGAGAACTTGCCCGAATGGAGTAAATCTGCCCCAACGACGATAGGAAACGCGAGGGCCAAACGTGTACGTCCCTGCGTCCAACCCTGGTCCAAAGGGAGAAGAATGATACAGGCCGGCGTCACCAACCAATCCGAGCCAGTCGTTGACATTCAAGGCGACCGAACCACTGCCGCCGTAGCCTGTGGCACTGATGCCTTTGAGCACCTGGATAACCGAATATCCCCCAGCGACGTCAACCACGGGAGTGTCTTGGGCGCGCGTAACAGTTGCGAGAAGCGTAAAGGCAAGTGTCGCCATCATCAGATTTTTCATTCGTAGTTCCCCTTTGTTAGTCTCATTTTCGTTTGTGGGTTCGGTTGCGCCTAGCTTTGAGAAACTCAGGGCCCATCTTGATTCGCATCCTAGTGAGGAATGGCGTCTAGAAGTGTAAGGAAGTGTCGCGGAAGCTCCGGACTCTGTGGGTGTCCGCTCCCTAAGACTTAGACACTTCCTTACAACGTTCTGCGGGCTGTTGTGTTAAAAGGTCAAAGGCTGCGTCCAGTACGCGGTCCTCTTCGGTGTGGCGAAAAGCAGCGCAATCAGGCCTCGATCATGCGTTCGCAGCAGAAATCACGCGAAAACATGCCGAGCATGAAATCGATTCCGGTTCTGCTCGTCGATGATGATGTGGAGCTATGCGCTTCGCTGAAGCGGCTGCTCAGTATGGATGGTTTCGATGTCAAGGCTGTCCACGACGGGGATTCAGGCGTCCGGCACGCCCTCAAAGGAGAACATGAGCTCGTCATTCTGGACGTGATGCTGCCTGGCGGAGACGGCCGCAAAGTGCTGCGACGCATCCGCCTCACTTCGCAGGTCCCGGTCATTATGCTGACGGCCCGCGGCGATGAAGCGGACCGCATTGCCGGGCTCGAGCGCGGGGCTGACGATTATTTGCCGAAGCCTTTCAATCCCCGGGAGCTTGTGGCGCGCATGCGCGCCGTTCTCCGGCGCAAGAGTGGTGCGGCTCCGCAGGAAATCTTCAAGATTGGCGATCTCCAGGTTGATTGTGCTCAGAGAAGAGTTGCGATCAATGGCGGCGACATCGCATTGACGGGAGCCGAGTTCGATATTCTCCTTCTGCTTGTCCGTTCGGCAGGCAAAGTCCTTTCCCGCGAGGAAATCGCCGAAGCTGCTTTGGGACGGCCGATCGGTTTTTTCGATCGCAGCATCGACAATCACATCAGCAATCTGCGGAAGAAGCTCGGCACGCACGTTGGCGAAGTCGAACGGATTCAGAACGTGCGCGGCACAGGCTACGTGTACACCGGCGAAATCATTGAGGAGGCTCGATGATTCGCGGCATTTACGCCAAGATTTTTCTCTGGTTCTTGTTGGCCACGGGAGTCATGGGCGTGGCCATCTTTCTGATCACGGTCGTCACTCACGCGCAATCCCTCGGACCGAGCTGGATGATCGGGGTTCTGGACCAATATGCACGCAGCGCCGTGAATATTTACGAGCACGGCGGAAAAAACCGGCTTGCGGAATATTTGCAAGAGATTCAAGACGCTTCGTTCCTTCAGTCGACCTTGCTGGATCCCGAAGGCCACGACATCCTAGGGCGCGGCGTGCCCGCGGGGGCGGAAAAAGTTCTGGCACAAGCGCGGGCTACCGGGCAGACCCAGTTTCACACGGGCCTGCTTTGGACAGGCGCGTCAGTAGACGAGCGCCCCAACGGAAAATACATCCTGGTCGCCAAAGTAATCATTCCCTACCTTTTTATTCTGGGTGGGACGATCGACGCGACGGTTTTTGCATGGTTCGTGCCCGCTCTGTTTGGGGCATTGCTTTGCCTGCTGCTTGCACGCCATATCGCCGTGCCGATCCGCGCGTTGCAAAGCGTGGCGGGCAGAATCGCGGACGGTGATCTTTCGGTCCGGGCGTCTCCGGCAATGGGGTCGCGCAAAGACGAATTGGCCGACCTCGCGCGGGATTTCGACAGGATGGCGGACCGTATTCAATCCCTCCTGCGCGGCCAACTCGAACTCCTGGGGGATATCTCCCACGAATTACGATCGCCGCTCACCCGTCTGGGTGTTTCCCTCGAGCTTGTGCGCCGTGGCAAGACCGATGCTGTGGAGCGGATGCAGGCGGATCTGGATCGCCTCGACACTTTGATCGGACAGATTCTGACCTTGACCCGGCTGCAGACGCGCCGCGATCGCAAAACCGAAACACCCGTCAACCTCCGGTCGATTGTGGAAGGTGTGGCCGAGGATGCACGGTTCGAAGTCAAAGAGGCTGGAAAATCGGTGATGATCTCGCGTGCCGATGATTGTTGGTTGAAAGGAGATCCGGCGCTCTTGCGAAGCTGCATTGAGAATGTTGTGCGGAACGCCGTCCACTACACCAAACCGCGGACGGAGGTAGCGGTCTCACTGGCTCTCGTCGCTGGGGGCTCGGACTCGGCGCGAATTCTCGTCGCGGACCACGGCGATGGCGTGCCACAGGAGGCCCTCGGTCGTATTTTTGAACCTTTCTACCGTGTTACGGAAGCTCGCGAGCATCAGACCGGCGGAACTGGTTTGGGATTGTCGATCGCGCAAAGAATAGCGGTCGTCCATGGCGGCGGCATTCGCGCACGCAATCGAGACGGTGGTGGCCTGGAAATGGAGATTTGGCTCCCCGTCTCCGCCGCAAAACCGCCGGCCGGTCTCTAGGACTCCATCGGACCTGCCAAAGGTCCGCTTCCACCCGACCGCTGGATGCGTCTCGCCAGTCCAGAGATGGGTTTTTATTTCAACAGGAGTCGCGGCGTGATTCGTGATCTGCCCTTGCTAAACCATCGCACCATTTAGTGTGGGCACAACGATTTGGCGAACTACATGCCCTTTACGCCGTTGCGGACGCCGATTATTATGACCAAGAAGATTGGCGCGACGTGGGGGGAATCCACTTAGGGATAGCGAGGACGCTCTATTGAAGAAAATCACAGTGACAAATTACCGACAGGATCCGTACTACGCCAAAATTGTGAGAGTGGTTGAGGATCTTCTTCGAGAAAAGGGATTCGTTGCTCCGCTGGAACTCTTTATTCGGATGGACCTGCTTTCCCCGGAATCCGTCGAGAATTGGAGGCGTGGCCGAGTCTCCTATCTCGAGCGAGTCATACGGTGCAATCTGAGCAAGGCCAGCCGAATCTTAAGGATTTTGCGGATGCATGCGCACGATTTGGACCTCAAACCCTCGCCCACCGTCTACAAACGATGGACCAAGGGGTCGCGTCCTCTTTTACGGTTTTCAAAGACAGGCGACCACAATATTGAAGCGGCTTACGCCCTTCACTTTGTTTCTCCACATAAAAAGGGCTGTCCATTTGAAGAAGAAGCAATCGAGGCTCGCAATTCCGGGGCCATCCCGCAAGCACGGGAGTCCGGCATGCGACGAGAAATCCCGGAAAGCCAAGTCCAAGGTTCATGAAAATCGGCGGAAACTACGTTGCCCATGCAGCAGGCGGAAAAAGTTGCAGTGTTGTCGCACCGATCTACATGTGGAGCGTTGTCTAACAATCACGACTCGCATGACGGCTTTATCGAGGTCGTTGTCAGGATGCCATACGAACGAGCGCTGGACTCTTCTTCGGGGCGCTTGAGCCGCGTCGATTGCTTGGAAGGAGCGCACCGCAACGGACGCTGGAACCCTTATGAGATCGTTTTGTATCCCGGGGAGAACTTCTCCCAAGGATCTATCCCGCTGTGAAGAGATATTTCATACCAGGGACCAGGCATCACGGATGGACGTGCTGGTGGTGGCCACATGAATGGCCACAACTTTTTAGAGAAGCCCGGGTTCTTGAGAGGTTATGAACGCGAGCACAGGCGAGGCTGCGTGTTTCTCCCTGAGAAGTAGGGGTAACAATGCTAGAGAAACGCTGGGCTCGAAAACTCCCTGCTAGCCCCGTAAATACTTGTACAGAGTTGGGCTTTACGAACCGCCCTTCCCGGCAACCGAAGCGTATGGCAAGCCCAAGAGGGCCGAACTACAGCACGAAGCCCCAACCTGAACAAGCCAGGTTTCCGAAGCCCCAGGGTTGTTCCTTAGACCGCGCGATTCGCTTGGCCCAACGGGGTGACGCGGGAGCTTTTGATTATATTTATCGGCTTCACTGCCGCCGAGTGTATGCCCTTTGTCTGCGCCTGGCCCGTGACCCCGTGGAAGCCGAGGACCTGATGCAGGAAGCCTTTCTACAGCTCTTTCGAAAAATTCATACGTTCCGAGGCGAGTCCGCTTTTTCTTCGTGGCTCTACCGGCTGACGGCCAACGTAGCTTTTATGAGCTTTCGCAAGATGAAGCTGGCGACGGACCCGTTGGAGAGTCCCACGGAAACCGACGATGACACCCGCCGGGCGGGACACGAAATAGGCGTTATCGACTTGCGGTTGAGCGGGTTGTTCGATCGGATCAATCTCGAAGCTGCCATCGAGCAGCTGCGCGAGGGTTACCAGGCGATGTTCCTCCTCCACGATGTGCACGGTTATGATCATAATACTATCGCGAAGCTGCGTGGGTGTTCCGTCGGGAACTCCAAGTCGCAGTTGCACAAGGCGCGCAAACGACTGCGTGAGGAGTTGCGTGATCGCGACTCTGGCCCAGAATGAAGGCACCGTCGATGGGACTCAGCGCGTTCTCTCAAAATGAGTGATTTTTTTGGAGTTGAAATTTTCTGCTCTCGGTGCAATCGGAGGAAGGATGCGAGTTTTGCCGTTTCGGGTTCTTGTGGTGGTCATCGTTACAACGTGCTTCACATACGGGCAGAAGAGCGCCCGTAACAATGAGGTTACCAAGGCGACGCTTGAGAATGGGTTGCGGGTTGTGATCGTCCAAGATGCTCTCGCACCCGTCGTCACGGTTGAGCAAAACTATTTGGTCGGAGGCGACGATACGCCGAGCGGTTTTCCCGGGATGGCGCATGCGCAGGAACACATGGCTTTCCGGGGGTGTTCCGGATTGACCGCGGACCAGATCGCCGCCATCTACGCCCAACTCGGTGGGGAAGGAAACGCCGACACGCAGCAGAACATAACGCAATACTTCACGACCGTTCCTGCCGCGGACCTGGAAATTGCGCTCCGTGTGGACGCGGCATGCATGCAAGACATCCAGGACTCCCAAGAAGAGTGGGCCCAGGAAAAAGGAGCCATCGAACAGGAAGTAGCGCGCGACCTTTCGAATCCTACCTATAAGTTTCTGACGCGCCTCAATGCGGATCTATTTTCCGGCACGGTGTACAGTCACGACGCTCTGGGCACAAAAGATTCCTTTGAGGCCACGACCGGGGCGATGCTGAAGAAGTTCCAGCAGGACTGGTATGCACCAAACAATGCAATCCTGGTGATCGCGGGCGATGTGGAACCCCATGCCGTGCTGGCCAAGGTCAAAGAGCTGTACGGAAAGATTCAACAACGAACTGTGCCGTCGCACCCGGAAGTCGTTCTCCAGCCGGTAAAGACGGAATCCTTTACTCTCGATAGCAATCTTCCGTACTCGTTGGTTTTTACCGCGTACCGCATGCCCGGGACCGAAAGCCGGGACTTCGCCGCCGTGCGCATCTTGAGCGACGTACTCGCCAGCCAGCGCGGAAATCTCTACGCTCTGGTCCCCCAAGGGAAAGCATTGGCCGCGGAGTTTGGCCTTGCGGAAACATTTCCACAAGCCAGCGTGGCTTATAGCGTTCTCGCGTTGCCGGCAGATTCGGATCCTAGTTCCGCAACCGAAGAGATGCACAAGATTCTGTTGGACTACGCTGCACACGGCGTTCCGGCGGAGCTCGTCGACGCTTCGAAGCGGGGAGAGGTTGCCAATGCGGAATTCGAGCGAAATTCGATTCCGGGATTGGCAGCAACCTGGTCGCAGGCTTTGGCTGCAGAAGGGCGCAATTCTCCCGATGAGATTGTCGAGGTCATGAGACAAGTAACGCTGGAGGATGTGAACCGAGTGGCGAAGTCTTATCTCGTCGACCAGAACGCCATCACCGCGCTGCTCAAGCCTGCTCCGTCGGGTGAAGCCGTTTCGGAAAAAGGGTTTGGCGGCAGCGAACAACTGACTTCTTCTCCGAAGAAGCCCGTCGCATTGCCGCCTTGGGCCGAGTCGGAGCTCCTGGCGCTGACGGTGCCGGCCTTGGATGCGTCCTGGACGGACAGCACGCTCGCGAATGGCATGCGTTTGATCGTCAAAACGGATAAGGCCAGCCCGACGGTGACGGTGCTTGGGAATATCCAGCACAACGAGGACCTCCAAGCACCTCCCGGGAAAGAGGGCGTAGACGCGGTGCTCGACGAATTGTTTTCCTATGGCACGGAAACTTTGGACCGCTTGGCGTTTCAGAAAGCGCTGGATGACATCGCGGCTAACGAAACAGCAGGGCACGATTTTTCTTTGCGCGTCCTCAAACAGGATTTCTCACGAGGTGTCCAATTGCTCGCCGACAACGAGCTACATCCGGCTCTTCCCGAGGAAGCGTTCAACATCATCAAGCAGCAGAGCGCGCAATTTGTGGCGGGAAACCGCAAGAGCCCCGGATACCGAGTGGCGCACGCTGTGAGTGTGGGCTTGCTGCCCAAGGCGGATCCAGCTTTGCGGGAAGCGACTCCGGAAACCGTTTCGTCGCTGGCATTGGCGGACGTCAGGCAGTACTACGCGGCGACCGTGCGGCCAGACCTTACGACGATTGTGGTGATCGGCGATGTGACCTCCGAAGAGGCCAAGAGCGTCGTCGGGAAATGGTTCGGCGGGAATTGGAAAGCGTCGGGCCCGAAGCCGGATGTCACGCTTCCCCGCGTTCCTCTCAACGGGGTGTCGGTGGTCACCGTCCCCGATTCCAGCCAGCTGCAGGACTCGGTCAATCTGTCCGAGATCGTTGGCATAACGCGGTTCGATCGGGACTACTATCCTCTGCAGCTCGGCAATCACGTGCTGGGCGGCGGATTCTATGCGACGCGTCTTTATCACGACCTGCGGCAGGTGAACGGTTACGTGTACACCGTCGACGTGCGTATGAACGCGACGAAGACGAGGACGGTGTATGCGGTTACGTATGCGTGCGATCCCGCCAACGTATCCAAGGCCAGACAATTGATTGAGCGCGACCTAGTGTCGATGCAAAAAGAGAACGTCACGTCGGCCGAGCTTCAGCAGGCGAAGGCTTTGGTGTTGCGGCAACTGCCTTTGGGGGAGTCGAGCGAGGATGCTGTGGCGGGCGGTCTGCTTGCCCGTGCTCAGATGAACCTGCCATTGGACGAAGCCGCGCGTGCCGCCAAACGCTATATTTCCTTGAGCGCCGACGACGTTCGTCTGGCGTTTGCGAAATGGATTCGTCCCGATGGGCTCGTCCAAGTAGTTCGCGGCCCGGCGCCCCAATAGCAGTACCACGGTCTGACAGGCAAGAACGCGAACGGGCGAACCGGCATGAAAGTGGGAGTTGATCGTGCTTAACCGTACCTTGCTGTTTGGGCCGTTCGTCTGTTTCAAGGCAGTTTGAAGAAAATTACGGCTTGAATCCAACGCTCTCCCACAATTTCCCGGAATCGTACATCCGTCCGTTGGTCACCACTTTCGCCACGTTCCGGATGTCCTTGATCTTGTCCACCGGATTTCCATTCACCAGAATCATGTCCGCGCGCTTTCCCGCTTCAATCGTTCCGGAGTCTCCGTCCAGCTTCATCGCTCGCGCCGCCGCAATTGTCGCCGACTGAATCGCCGCCATCGGCGTCATTCCCGCCTGCACGTACAATTCAAGTTCCCGATCCAATCCATATCCAACCAGCCCCGTATCGCTTCCCGCGACAATCGGCACTCCCGCTTTGTACAGCGCGCCAATCACTGAAATATTTTCCGCAAGCCGCGCGTGCACTCGCGTGGAATCCGTCGCGGGAACTCCCATCGCCATATATTTCGTCGAAAGGGTGTACGGAGCCTTCAAAATTCCCGGCTCAAACGTGGTCACATCCATATCTTTCGAGTGCCCCGCCATTTCTCCCCATGACGCCGTCGGATCCACAACCGTGTGATGCTCCACCAAAAATTGAATCGCCTTTTTCACTTCCGCAGAACTAAAATCGGTCGGCCCGGTACTTCCCTGCGGCCGCAGCAATCTCGAAACATAGTTCAAATGATTGATCTGATCCATCCCCGCTTCCACGCCTTCATACGTGCTCACCGAATTCGGCACGTGTCCCGTTACGCTCATTCCCACTCGATGCGCTTCGCTCGAGAGCGCGCCAATCACCGCCGGGTTCAAATACGTGTAAAGTTTTATTTGCTGAAATCCCGCCGCCTTATATTTGTCAACCACTGTTCGCGCTTCATCAGGGGTGTCCGCCGTCACCGCGCCGAATCCAGTGATCCCGCTCGCGTCCACCAATCCCGCCAGCAACAATCGTGGTCCCAGCCCGTGACGTTGCTCGATCTCATCCCGCTCCGTCGTCAAAAACTCAAACTCTCCTCCGCAATCTCGTGCCGTCGTAATTCCCGCCGCCAGCAGCGCCGGACCAAACTCCACGCCGGAAAAATGTATGTGCATTTCCCACAACCCCGGCAAAAGTGTTTGTCCGTGCGCATTCACAATCGCCATTTCCTCGGGAATTTGCACCTCCCTCAAGCGTCCCGCCGCAACAATCCTTCCATCCCGCACAATCACCACAGAATTCAGCATGGGCGGACGTCCTGTCCCGTCCACCAACGTTGCGCCCACAATTGCAAATGTTCCCGTTCGTTCCGGCGGCACCTGCTTTTCAATCGACGCTAGATTCCGCATTTCCTGTGCAACACCTGCTTGAAATAATTCATTCAGCGCCGGCTCGTATTCGCTTCGCACCGCCTCAAACGGCAATCCCCCTGCGAACGTCATCAGCGCCGCTAACTGTCCCTGTGCATTTACCCACAATATTTCTCGTCCGAAGACAATGTTGGCCACCGTGTAACGCGTCAGCGCCACCGGCCGGCCTTCAACACTAATGTTGTCTGAACCGACCGCCCGAATTTCTGCATCGGGCGCGCCCGGAACAGCCCGCAAAATTGCCAATCCCGCCGGTTTCCCGTGGCTCGCCCAGTACCGCACCATCATCATCTGTACCGAAACCGGACTCGCGTCAAATCCCACGAAGAATTTCTGCGCGGGAGTAATCGCGCGCGTCGTTTCTCCTTCCCGCACGGTGGCCGTCCCTGACGTGAATTCCACCGAATCAACGGTGACCGTTGGCGCTGGTATTGTCGCCGTCGGCGCCGCCGTGCGCTTCTGTTCAAACCCTACGGGACTCAAATCCGCTTTCATTCGTAGCGTCGCTGTCACCAATCTCTTGTTGCTGCGGTCCGTCAGCTCCGAGGAAATATTCATCATCAACTCATCTCCGCTGGCGCGCTTCAACTCGTAGGTTTCCTCGCCTATCGCGTGCAGCAATGAGTGCAATCGGAAACCTCCCTTTTCAACCGTCTCGGATCCCGCCTGTGCCATGCCTCGAATCGGCGCCAACAGACAAAACAAAATCAGTGCGCCTACGCGCACTTCAGCTCTTGTCCCAAGTTTCATCACTCGACCCGCTCCTGTGTTGCGTCTGGTTCGCGCAGTTTATCATTTTCTTTCTTCGCAAAATGTTTCACGCGCCAGGATTTGCGTTGGATGCTTGGATGGAACAGAGTCATAATGGAGGCGAGGGGTTCGCTCCCTTATTTCTACTTTCCAAGGACGTGCCACTTCATCGTGGAAAAAATGGAAATAGCCTACGAATCTCTTCCTCACTGGGCTGACGTCCGTATTCGGTGATTTCAAAGGCCTCGACGTGCTGAATGCTAGTTCCTTCCGCCCCATAGCGTTTCTCGAGTGTAACCTGCCATTCAGGGGCCGCCTTTCGCACCACCATCGGTTGCGCCGCCAGCCATTTCTTCCTCTCTATGGCATCCTTAGGTACCTGATCAAGGTTCCCGGCAGTCCATGGCAACCATTCATAAAACTGTGAAACATGCGCGTCCAACATATCGATCTTCTTCTGGAACACATCGTCGATCGATACCACAATATCTGGCCGGAACGGTTGCGGCCTCGTGAAGCGGTCGCTGTAGTACAGAAATACGGGGTTCCGAAGCAGGGGCGGGGTATCTTTAACGATGTTGGGCACGATGACCATGTACGAAGCGTCCTGCACCAAAACACCCGTGTACCGGTGGTCCGGATGATAGTCGTTGGGGCGTGGCCCAATCACGACGTCCGCCTTCCACTGACGGATCTCGCGGATGACTTGCTCGCGGACATCTAGCGTAGGCAGGAGCTTGCCATCATGGTTGTCGAGCACCTCGTATTCGATGCCGATGCGTCGGCCGGCTTCCTGCGCTTCTGCGCGGCGACGCTTGGCGAGTGCTTCTCCCCCTTGAGTCTGGTGGCCCGCGTCACCGTTGGTTAGCGACACGAACTTTACCTTCAAACCGAGCGCTGCATACTTGGCGGCCAGGCCTCCTGCGCCAAGGTCACAATCGTCCGGGTGCGCGCCGAAAGCAATGACGCGCACAGGCTCACTCTGCGCGGAAGCAGCAGGGAAGAAGGGTGTAGCCAGAAGCCACGCAGCCCATGCCGCACAATGAACAACTACAGCCAAGCACCGGTGCCGGAATGATTTCAGCATGCGCAATTACCTCGAGCCAGATCATACGTTGGACTGTTCGATCCCTATAGGACTTCCTCTCTGGGCTTCGGAGACGGGCAGCATGGTGAACCCTAAGGGTGATTAGCAGGCCACACGGTTATTAACCTAGAGCGTTCTAACGTCATGTGATCTTAACTCGCCAAAAAATCGCGGAAAGATTTAGGCCGGTGTCACCCAAAAGAAATAGAATTCAGAACACACGCAATCAACGGCTTCAGATTGGCTTCTTCGCTGAAAGCCATGCCGCTGCAATCAAACACATGGTGATCATGGCTGAGAAAACGATGGGGGTGGTGAAGGCGTATTTCAAGCTCAAAGCTGTGACCGCGGCAAAGCAAATGGCGAGTGCCCACGCAGTGCGGCGCATGCGTGCAAAAGTCTCTGCCGGAAGGCCGCCCAGCTGCCACGCCAATACCGCGGTGAACAAAAGAAACACGGAGAAAAAAAGCCCGAACGCGCTAAAGAAGTCCCAATAAGTCCGGCTAAACCCCTGTGCATCGAAATGAATTGACCGCATTGAGTCAATAAGCGGGCCTACTCCCCATTCGGGATTGGTCTGGCGAAACCCAAGTGTATGTCCGATGGCAAAAAGCAGCAGAAGAACAGAAGCGATTCGATAGAGCAAAGCCGCTTTCATGTCTTGCCTCCGGAGATCACTCGGCGGCACTGTATCCCCTTCGCCATATAACGGGCAATCCGAAATTATCCCGCGCCCGAGGTTCGCTTATGGGAAGTGGTGACCTAGCGTCCACATGCTGGACCTATTGTAGTCTCGATTACATTACAATCAACGACGTATTGCTTTGCTAACAGCGCCTCCATGGCCTGACGCTGATTATTTTCACTCGTCAGTCTGACCCAGTAACGTGCGAGTACTCCCCTGCGGTCCATCAAGACGATCTGCGGGAGGGCGTCGATGCGGTAGGCGCGGTGCTTCTTTACATCGTTTCAATTGCTGTCTTGGTGGGTATAAACCTCGGTCATAAAGAGATTGCCGGTTTAGTGTGTTACGTCCACCGTTTTTTTCAAATCGTCCACTAGACGCTGAGCAGAGTTGACCGTTTCCTTCTCTCGGTTCTTTTCTCGCTTTGCGAATCCTCGATGGTCAGTTTTTGACCAAAGGCAGTTTTTCATCTTGGCGTCGAAAATTGTGAGAAGTAGTTGTGGGTCAGCAATCTCTTTGCTGTGAACCTGAGTTGTGATGTAGTAGGTGTTTGTTGAATTCCACACCCGGGTGCTGTCTTCAACACGGTAAGATAGTTCAACGATTAGGTCGGATTCCTCTGGTGAACTAACGATTTTATACCTGCTCCATTCTTTCATCTCTGAATAGAAGGCGTCGTAGGCGAGACTACTGCCACCGCCATTTGAAAGGAAAACCTTCTTGGCATTCACAATCACCGCAGGCAGAGGTGCGACCGGGGCATCCTCTTTCTTCTCTGTTGCACCTGCTAGACTCGGTGCCAACAGAATTGAACCCACAACCAGCAAGACTGCAAGATTTCGCATGCTTCTCCATTCAAACTGACTAGCTTTCGGCGCAGTGGAAGGTACCCTCACGGTTTAGCTACTTCCTGGACGTATTCAATGTGTAACTATCGTTTGACTAGATGCAACCTTCAGCGGCGGGTGCCGAAGTGCCCCCCGCGAATACAACACGGCAATCATCGTCGCGCTCGGAACGCTGTTCTTGGTCCGAACAGTAGAGTGGAGAGCCAAGAGTCGCGGCTGAAGACACATTAGCTTGTCCGGGAATAACCGCGCTACTGGTCACTGGGACGGAATGAGGACAGCAGTACCCAGGGGTGCTGTAGATCGGCATTTCTCCTTTACCGACTGACCCCGATTGTGCCACCTGGCGCGCATGAAATGCGGACACGAATTCGGGCTAAATCGGGTATATAAAGGATGAAAAGCGGTGCACCTAACTGACGCAAAACTGATTCGACCGGTTTGAGTCAATCTGAGCCGACGACAAGGGGATACATCGCCTGCCGGACGCCCAGCAAATTGTCACCATAATTCTAGATAGTCAGGGTGCGTTCCGAACATGAATCGCTAGCCATACCCTCATGGTCTGCAGATATTCGGGATCGATCTCGCCATAGCCATCGCCGGACATAAGCCGCATGCCGTGGTCATCGTTTGGAAGCTCCTGAATCGTGAAGTTGTGATGGCCTTCTTCTGCCAGAACTCGCCGAATCGCGGCAACACTTTCCGCGACTGGTATCAGCTGGTCTTTATCTCCGAACAAAAAAAGCGCTGGCACTCGCACCATTCGCAAAGTGGGAACAGGGTCATAGTTCATTTCGTGCTGGAACCAATTGAATCCGGGTTGCTCCGGGTTGCCAAGTCCGGCGGGGGGCTGAAGCGGCCCAAACAAATCGTCTTGCTGCGCTCTCACCTGTTTGTACCAGCGTCTGGTTCGCGCTTGCTCCAACTCGGCCTTTGCCTTCTCGTATCCCGCGCCGGTAGAGAGGTAGTTCCAAATGTCCCTCCGCAAGACGCTTGCTTCCTGAACATCACTTTCCGTCACGCCCTCGGAGCGCAGCTCATTCGCGTAGTAAACGATCATCTGTTCGCCGGGAGAGACTCCAGGGCCGGACACGGCAATCACGAAGGACACTTCCGGGGAGCGCGATGCTGCGAGCGGTCCCAGCCAGCCGCCCTGGCTGAGGCCCCACACACCGATGCGCTTCGCATCGATTTCCTTCCGCGACTTCAAGTAGTCGATAGCAGCCAGGCCGTCGTCGCAAAGCTCCATGAACGGGACCGTGCGGAA
>Ga0210398_10000606_pt1 | contig 40088 bp, 39 predicted proteins | sample IncBWC4OmetaG_FD_161047 | JGI IMG/M metagenome (GOLD analysis project Ga0210398, IMG submission 161047) | Forest soil microbial communities from Barre Woods Harvard Forest LTER site, Petersham, Massachusetts, United States - Inc-BW-C-4-O | ecosystem: Environmental > Terrestrial > Soil >... | reverse complement strand
AGTTGTGATCGCTCTAGCCATCGGTATGCGCACGCGTGAACATCCCGCGCCGGAAGTAGTCGCGCTCACCTCGCCGGCCGCCGCTCCCGAGATCGCAGGACAGGCGCAACTGATGTCCAATGCGCCTGCGGCGCCGTCAATGGCGCGGTTGCACTCCGAGGGCGGCCGTCGCGAGGACAAGGCGCAGCTATCGGTTCCCCCTCACTCGATGGGGGCCGCTTCGCCGCCGCAAAATGCTGCGGCGCGCGCGCTGGCAGTGCCCGAAGGTGCGGTGGGCGCCGCCAGCACCGGAATGTTGATGGCCAAGGCGTCGCCGCATCTGAATCAGATGTCCTCACCCGACGGCAGCGTTCAATGGCAATTCGGCAATGGCGGCGCGATTTTGCGATCGACAGATTCCCACCCACCGCTCGCCACACCAAGTGGTGTGACGACGGATTTGCTCGCGGGAGCGGCGCCCTCGAACGACGTCTGCTGGATGGTTGGAAAATCGGGCACCATCGTGCGCACACTCGACAGCGGCGCACACTGGCAAATCATCACGCCGCCCGCGCATGAAAACTTCGCCGCGGTTGCGGCGACCGACAGCAACAACGCGACCGTCGTCGCAGCCAACGGCCAACGGTTCACCACTCACGATGGCGGCGTGACCTGGTCCTCGCCTTGAGACGACGCCGCGACCCTCTTCCGCTAAAATTTCGGACGTAGTATTGGCAACACCCTCATGGCATCGAGATCGGATCATCGCCAGGTAACACCGGGCAGCTCGCATTGGGGCGCGTTCAATGCGGTGGTCGAGGATGGCCGGCTGGTCGATGTCCAGCCCTTCGCGCACGATCCCGATCCGCCGCCGATGCTGCATTCGATTCCCGATGCGGTGCATCATCATAGCCGCGTCGCCAAGCCGGCGATTCGCGAGGGCTGGCTGAAACACGGCCCGGGTGCGGCGAACGACGGGCGCGGCGGCGATCGCTTTGTCGAGGTGTCGTGGGATCGCGCGCTTGACCTGGTCGCCGGCGAATTGAAGCGCGTGATTGCGGCGCACGGCAATCGCGCGATTTTCGGCGGCTCCTATGGATGGGCGAGCGCGGGCCGCTTTCATCACGCGCAGTACCAGTTGCGCCGCTTCCTCGCGACTATCGGTGGATTTACCAACTCGCGCGACACCTACAGCAACGCGGCCGGCGCCGTGCTGGTGAAAAACGTTCTCGGCACCCCGAACGCCATCAACGGCCCGGGCACCAGTTGGCAAAGTATCGCGGAGCACACCCGGCTGGTGGTGATGTTCGGCGGTTTGCCGATTCGCAACACCCAGGTGACTCCCGGTGGCGCAACCGAGCATCGCACCCGCGAATGGCTTCAGCGCCTGAAAGCGGCGGGCGTAGAGTTTTGCAACCTCAGCCCGATGCGCGACGATGCCGCCGCGTTCCTCGACGCCGAGTGGCTGGCGCCGCGCCCGCATAGCGATACGGCGATCATGCTCGCGCTGGCGCATACCCTGGTCGCCGAGGAATTGCACGATATCGATTTCCTTGCGCGCTATTGTGTCGGTTTCGAGCGCTTCCGCGATTATCTGATCGGCCTCGAGGATGGCGTCGTTAAAGACGCCGATTGGGCCGCGCGCCTGAGCGAAATTCCGGCTGAGAAGATCCGCGGCCTCGCGCGGCGGATGGCCCGCCAACGCAGCTTCATCACCGTTACCTGGTCGCTGCAGCGCGCGGATCATGGCGAGCAGCCGTTTTGGGCGGCGATCGCACTCGCCGCGATGCTCGGCCAGATTGGCCTTCCCGGCGGCGGTTTCGGTTTCGGCTACGGCAGCATGGAAGGTCTCGCGGGTCTGCGCCAGGACGCGCCGACGCCGTCGCTGCCGATGGGGCACAATCCGGTGCGCGATTTTATTCCGGTCGCGCGCATCGCTGATTTGCTGCTCAACCCCGGCGCGCCGTTTCAGTACGATGGCCAGAATCTCGCGTATCCCGACATCAAGCTGGTGTATTGGAGCGGCGGCAATCCCTTCCACCATCATCAGGACCTCAACCGGCTGATTCGCGCCTGGCGCAAGCCCGACACCGTCATCGTCAATGAACTGTTCTGGACCGCCACCGCGCGTCATTCGGATATCGTGCTGCCCGCAACTTCGACGCTCGAGCGCAACGATCTCGGTGCGGCGGGCCGGGACCGTTTCATCATCGCGATGAAGCAGGCGATCGGGCCGGTGGGCCTCGCGCGCAACGATTTCGATGCCTTCTCCGATCTCGCCGAGCGCTTCGAACTGGGCGATCTCTTCACCGAGCTGCGCACCGAAATGGAATGGGTGCGATATCTCTACGACACCGCGAGTGAGCAGGCACAAAAGCGTGGCATGCGCTGGGACGACTTCGACGAGTTCTGGGCGCGCGGCTATTTCGAAATGCCGGCCGCGCCGAAACCGATCATCCTGTTCGAGAAATTCCGCGCCGATCCAAATCGCGACAAACTCGCAACCCCGTCCGGGCGGATCGAGATTTTCTCGGCGAAGATTGCGGCCCTGGGATATGACGATTGCCGCGGCCATCCAGCATGGATGGAACCCGCCGAATGGCTCGGTAGTCCGGTCGCGAAAAACTTCCCGCTGCATCTAATCACGACGCAGCCGAGCGCGCGCCTGCACGGCCAGATGGACATGGGTCGCGTCAGCCAGCAGAGCAAGGTCGCGGGACGCGAGCCGATTCGTATCAATCGCGACGATGCGGCTTCGCGCGGAATTTCCAGCGGCGACGTGGTGCGCGTGTTCAACCATCGCGGCGCGATTCTCGCCGGCGCGGCGGTCAGCGACGAGATTCGGCCGGGCGTGGTGCAGATGTCGACCGGCGCGTGGTACGACCCTGAGCATCCCGGAGTTATCGGCAGTCTCGACAAGCACGGCAATCCGAATGTGTTGACGCTGGACAAGGGGACCTCGCGCTTGGCGCAGGGACCGAGCGCGCAAACCACGCTGGTGGAGATTGAAAAGTTCAGCGGCGAGCCACCGCCGGTGACAGCATTCGAAGCTCCCCTCTCCCGTGGCTGAGCTCGCGCTGCCGCAGCGCGGTGGCGGAACACCACAACTCTTATTATCCTGACCGCTCGTATCGAGCACGGAGGACGCGATGATCGACATCTATTACTGGCCCACCCCGAACGGACACAAGATTACGATCTTCTGCGAAGAGGTTGGCCTGCCGTACAAAATCGTGCCGGTAAATATCGGCAGCGGCGAGCAGTTCAAACCCGAATTCCTGAAAATCAGCCCCAACAACCGGATGCCCGCGATCGTCGATCCCGAGGGGCCGGACGGCAAACCGATTTCAGTTTTCGAATCGGGCGCGATCCTGCTCTACCTCGGCGAGAAGACCGGCAAGCTGCTGCCCAAGGAGCCGCGCGCGAAGTACAAGGTCATCGAGTGGCTGATGTTCCAGATGGCGGGGGTCGGTCCGATGTTCGGGCAGCGCGGGCACTTCATGCGCGCCGCTCCGGAAAAGATTCCTTACGCCATCGATCGCTACACCAACGAATCGCGTCGCTTGCTGAACGTGATGGACAAGCGGCTGGGCGAAGCCGAGTATCTCGGCGGCGATTATTCAATCGCGGACATCGCAACGTTTCCATGGGTGGTCGGCACGCGGCGCGAGCCCGAGCAGTTGGACAGCCGGCCGAACTTCAAACGCTGGCTCGATGCGATCGAGGCACGACCGGCAGTCAAGAAAGGCATGGCAGTGATGGCCGATCGGCCGCAGACGCCACTGACCGAGGAGCAGCGCTCGATCCTGTACGGCAGCAAGCAATTCGAGAAGAGGTAGCCGCCCGCGCACCCACTATTCCGACCCCCTCTCCCACGTTTTTTCGTGGGAGAGGTCGCGCGGCGCACTTCTCGTCTTGGCTGCGTGCGAGAAGCGGGCCGTGCGGGTGAGGGTGCTGCGGGCGCCGCCGAGGGTTCGACGAACCACCACCGCAAAGCCACCAAATCTCTGTGGCATTCGCAGCAAATGGCTTGCGATCCGCATAGTGCCACCGGCAGCACCCTCGCCCGCCAGTCACGATTGTCGCGCAATCGAGGAGCGACAATCGTGCCTGGCGACCTCTCCCGCGAACAAACGCAGGAGAGGAGGGATCGGAAAACAGGAAAATAATCGTGCAAGAAAAACCGCGGGCGGCGTTCATAGGTCGAGAGGCCATGAACGATGCGCGCAAGAATTTCTCTCTTCGAGCGTCTCTATAACTGGAAGCTTCCGAGCGCATTCAGCGATCCGAGGATCTTCCAGATTTTGTTCCTCGGGATTTTGCTCGCCGCCGGCGCATGGCTGCGCGATTTCAGCCTCTCCACCGCGCAGATAGTCCTCACCTTCGCCGCCGCGATCATCGTGCAACATCTCTCCTTCGGCATGCGGCCCGATGCGCCGCGTTCTTATCGCAGCGCCGTCATCACCGCGCTCAGCCTCACGCTTTTGTTGCGCGCCGACAATCTGTGGGTGCATCCCGCGGCTGCCTGCGCGGCGATTTTCTCCAAGTCGATCATTCGCCCGCGAGGGAAGCATCTGTTCAATCCGGCCACCTTCGGTGTGATGTTCGCGATGCTGCTGCTGCCCGGCGCGTGGATTTCGCCGGGTCAGTGGGGGCAGGATGTCGCGCTCGCCGGATGGATGATCGCACTCGGCGCGTTCGTCGCGATGCGCGCGCGGCGTGCGGACATCAGTTGGAGCTTCCTCGCGTTCTATGTCGGCGCGCTGGCGCTGCGCGTTGCCTATCTCGGCCAGCGCTGGGTGGTCCTCGAGCATCAACTGCTGAACGGCGCGCTGCTTTTGTTCGCGTTCTTCATGATTTCCGATCCGATGACGTCGCCGAACCATCCGCGAGCGCGCGCGATGCATTCCGCGCTAGTCGCCGCGATCGCATTTACCTGGCAGTTCGGATTTTACGCGCACAACGGAATGTTGTGGGCGCTGTTCCTCGCCGCACCGATGGTGCCGATGTGGGACGCGCTCTGGCCCGCGCCGAAATATGAATGGACACAATCTGGAGGCAAATATGAACACGCTGAAGATGAGGCTATGGGTTCCGCTGCTCGCGATGCTGGTGGCGTGCGCAATCGCGCGGCCGCCTGAGGCGCGCGCGTTCTGCGGATTTTACGTCGGCAAGGCCGACAGCAATCTCTTCAATCATGCGTCGCAGGTGGTGATGGTGCATCATGACAACAAGACGGTGCTGAGCCTGATGAACGATTACCAGGGTGAGCCGTCCGACTTCGCGCTGGTGGTTCCAGTGCCGGAGGTTTTGCAGAAGAAGCAGGTTCACATCGGCGATCGCGACCTCTTCAAGAAGCTCGACCAGTACAGCTCACCTAGGCTGGTGGAGTACTTCGATTCCAACCCCTGCGAGGTGATGCGTCCGATGGCGGAAACCAACGCGGTGGGGAGAGGCATTGGCGGAGGCTTCGGTGGCTTTATAGGAGAGGTCCGACGTCGCTCGCTGGGCGTGAAAGTCGAGGCGCAATACACCGTCGGCGAGTACGACATCGTGATTTTATCGGCGAAGCAGTCCGATGGATTGGAAACTTGGCTGCAGGAAAACGGCTACAAGATTCCGCTTGGTGCGCATCGCGCGCTGGAACCCTACATCCGCCAGAATATGAAATTCTTCGTCGCCAAGGTGAATCTCAAGGAGCATCAGGCGAGCGGCCTCACCTACCTGCGCCCGATCCAGTTCGCCTTCGAATCGCCGAAGTTCATGCTGCCGATTCGCCTCGGAATGATTAACGCGCAAGGCCCGCAGGATCTCATCATATATGCGCTCACTGAAGATGGCCGGGTCGAGAGCACCAACTATCGCACCGAGAAACTGCCCACCGGCGAGAATCTCCCTGAGTATGTGCAACCGAAATTTCAGGATTTCTACAAAGCGATGTTCGACAAGCAGGTCGACGACAACGCGATGCGCGCCGTCTTCACCGAATATGTGTGGAACATGGGAGGGTGCGATCCGTGCGCCGGGCCGCCGCTCTCGCGCGAGGAGCTCCGCAGCCTCGGCGTCTTCTGGCTCGAGGAGCCGCAGCCCGGTCCCAACGGTGCCATGCTCTATGGGCCGCGGCCGCCCTTCAACGGCGCGATGCCGGTGATGCTGACGCGGCTGCACGTGCGATACACCTCCGACAGCTTCCCCGAGGACCTCGCGTTCCAGGAAACCGCCGATAAGGAGAACTACCAGGCACGTTATATCCTCCAGCATCCGTGGAAGGGCTCGCCCGATGCATGCCCGGCGGCCGGCAACTATTTCACGCGGGTGCGCGAGCGCGAGAATAGCGAGGCGCAAACGCTTGCGGATCTCACCGGATGGGACCTGGGCGGCATCATGAAGAATGTCGGCCTGACCGAAGTCCCCTCGCATGCGCCATGGTGGAAGGGGTTGTGGGATTGAGGGCCCGATTTGCGGGGTTGACCGAAGGGCCGATCGGCGAGAAAATTAACTGGTCGGCGGAAGTATGGGGTGTGCTTCCGCCGACCTCGCGTTATATTGGAGATAGCTAAGCGCTGTATTGCTTCGGATAAATGCTTTGCCGAACGTTGTCGTCCCCACGCCACTGGATTTGACAGCGTGGGAAGGGTAGCCTAGCCTGCTTGCTTCCGGCGCAGTCATAAAACCAACAATCTGGAATCGCCTCAACCTCACGAATCACTAGTTCCCGCCTATGTTTGATACACTGAGCGACCGCCTCGACGGAATTTTCAAGAAGCTCAGAGGTCAGGGCCGGCTGTCCGAATCCAATATCGACGAGGCCCTGCGCGAAGTGCGCCTCGCCCTGCTCGAGGCCGACGTCAACATCAAGGTGGTTCGGGACTTCGTCGAGCACGTCAAGAAGAAGGCGCTCGGCCAGGAAGTTCTGCGTTCGCTGACGCCCGAACAGCACATCCTGAAGTTCGTCGCCGATGAGCTGCGCCATGTGATGGGCGAGCAGGCGCGCGAACTCGACCTCAAGGTCAAGCCACCGGTGAAGATCATGGTGGTCGGTCTGCAAGGTTCCGGTAAGACCACCTCGCTCGCGAAGCTGGCGCTATGGCTGAAAGATACCCGCAAGCGTCATCCGCTGCTGGTCTCGACCGACGTGCGCCGTCCGGCCGCAATGGAACAGCTTCGTGTGCTGGGGGCGCAGGCGGGAGTACCGGTCGTCGACAGCCATGAAAATGAGGATCCGATTGAGATTGCGACCCGCGCGCTGGCGCGGGCGGAAGTCGGTGGCAACGATGTCGTCCTCATCGATACCGCGGGTCGTTTGCAGATCGACGATGACTTGATGGAAGAGCTGGAGCGCCTCAAGGCTGCCGTTCGGCCGCATCATATCGTGTTCGTTGCCGATGCGATGACCGGCCAGGAAGCGGCCAACGTCGCGGAAGGATTTCATCAGCGGCTGCAGGTTTCCGGCGTCATCCTGACCAAGCTCGACAGCGATGCGCGCGGCGGCGCGGCGCTTTCGGTTCGCGCAATCACCGGCGCTCCGATCCTGTTTGCGGCGACCGGCGAGAAGCTCGACGCCTTCGACATCTTCCATCCGGATCGGCTCGCGACCCGCATCCTCGGCATGGGCGACATGCTCACGCTGATCGAGAAGACGCAGGCCAATTACGATCAGAAGAAGGCGAAGGAACTCGAGCGCAAGTTCAAGAAGAACGAGTTCACCCTGACCGATTTTGCCGAGCAGATGAAGGCGATCAAGAAAATGGGATCGCTCGGCGACCTGGTCGGGATGATTCCCGGTTTGAAGAAGGTGGCGGGTCAGGTCGATTCGGAAGAATCCAAGCGCGAGCTGGTGCGCATCCAGGCGATTATCGATTCGATGACGCTGCAGGAGCGCGAGAATCATCTGATGCTCAACGGCAAGCGGCGCGCGCGCATCGCCGGTGGAAGTGGAACGAGCGTTCAGGATGTCAACCGCTTCCTCAAGCAGTTCGAGCAGACTCGCAAAGTGATGAAAAAGCTGACCAAGATGGGCGCCGGCCGCGCGATGATGCGCGGGATGGGGCTCGGGTGACATACTAAGGAACAGGGAGACATAGATATCGCATGGCATTAGTGATTCGACTGCGGCGTCATGGCAGCCGCAAGAAGCCCTTTTTCAGAATCGTGGTGGCGGATTCGCGCTCGCCGCGTGACGGCCGTTTCGTCGAACAAATCGGCACCTACGATCCCGCGTTCAAACCCGCCAAGGTGACGCTCAAGAAGGAGCAGGCGGAGCATTGGATTAAGGTCGGTGCGAAACCTTCGGACACGGTGCGTGAACTGATTCGGCTGGCGTCCGCTAGCGCGTAAAGCTCATAAAATGAAAATGGCTCGTACTACAACCTCGCAAAATCTGCCTGAACGGAGCCGACTATGAAGGAGCTAGTTCAGTTTCTAGCGCAGCAGTTGGTTAACAATCCAACCGCGGTCGAGGTCAAGGAAACCCAGGGTGATACCGCCTCGGTGCTCGAGTTGCGCGTCGCCAAAGAAGACCTCGGACGGGTAATCGGCAAGCAGGGCCGCACCGCCAAATCGATTCGCACCATTCTGAACGCGGTCGCCTCGCGCACCAATCGCAAAGTCGTGCTGGAAATCATCGAAGACAAGTAGATGGTTTCCGCACGCGATGCTCGCAGCGGGCAAACCGACCCGAGTCGCACCTGACTAAACTATGCAGGTTGGGCCTCATCGCTAACAAACCTTCCGCAACGCCAGCAGCACTGATTCGTATCGGACGTATCACCGGAGTGCATGGGCTCCGAGGCGGGCTGCGATTTCGCCCCGATTATCCCGAATCCGAATCGATTCAGTCCCTCGAACGGATCTTCCTCGCCGATAGCGAGGCCGACACCGCCTCCGCCGCCGACGCGCGCGAGCATCGCATCACCGGAATCGCGCAACTCGGACGCGGCACCATGCGCGTGATGCTGGAGGGCATCGTCGATGCGAACCTCGCCGAACCGCTCAAGGGCAAAAACGTCTTCGCTGATGAGAGCGATCTTCCGCCGCCCGAGGAGAATGAGTTCTATTTCCGCGACGTCATCGGATGCGAGGTGTTTCTGCTCGACGGACGCCGCATCGGGATAGTCGAGGAGATCATCGCCACCGGCGCCAACGACGTCTTCGTGGTGCGCGAAGCGGGCAAGGAGGTGCTGGTGCCGGTGATTGAAGACGTAGTGAAAGAGATCGATGTGGCAGCGAAGCGCGTCGTCATCGACGCGGTACCGGGACTCCTCGATTGACCCCTCCCTCTCCCGCGGCTGAGTTTTACGAAGCCGCACGCCGGGAAGAGGAGAGCGCGCTACCACTTACAGACTGCGGTCGCGGTGCACTCGGTGTCGCTGCTGAAATGATTGGGTAGGAAGACCAGCCCCTTCTTGTTAGGGCAGAAGGTGAACGAGCCGGAGTGATACCATCCGCCCTTGTCGCCGTCGAAAGCGGCTTCCTTTTTATCGGGCGCGCCGATTTTCCAATTGCCGTGATCATTGACCATGAAAAGGTCGAGACGACTGACTTCGGAAGCGGGGATATCCGAGGAATCCGGCTTGAAAAAATTGGCGCCCACGACGGCGAAGTTCTTTCCGGTCCGCAGCACCTTCACGTTGCCGTCGAAGGCGACACTGACCTTGGGCCCGGTCGCACCGGGACGTAGTTCCTCGGGACGCAGCTTGCGATCATATTTGCTTTGCACCAGGGTCCAGAGGTCATCGATCTTGCTATCGGCAATCGCCTGGTAGGCTTTTTTGGCGGCGTCCTGGATTGCGGCTTGATCGCCCGAGGGCGCGGCGGCTCCGCTCGCGTCTTGCGCAAGCGCGTTGGTCGAAGCCATCGTCCCCAAGGCCAAGGCTAACGCCAAGGTCAACGCTGCAATTCCGATTTGCCCGAGAGTCTGTCGCATGTGCCCCATCCTGTCGTCGTTGAAGTTATCGTAAGTAGCATCGCGCAATCGACCGCCGCAAGCTGCACCATTTGCCCCAATTGAATCAGGGGCGGGCGGGCTAGCCGTTTCGTCCAGGTTGGCCCATCGAGGTGCGAACGCAATCAGATCGAGCGGCGGCGTGCGATTTCGTAGAGCGCGACCGCGGTGGCGACCGAGACATTCAACGATTCGACTTTGCCCCGCATCGGAATGTCGACCAGGTAGTCGGTGGTCTTCTTGATGATCTCGCGCACGCCCTTGCCTTCGGAGCCGATCACGATGGCGAGCTTGCTGCTCACATCGAGATTGTAAATGGAAACGTTGCCACCGGGCGTCAGCGCGGCAATCCAATAACCCGCCTCTTTCAGATCCTCGAGCAACCGCGCGACGTTGCCGCAGCGCGCGATTTTTAGATGAATCCATGCTCCGGCCGACGATTTGATCGCCGCCGAGGTCATCCCCACCGTATGATCCTTCGCGATCACGATGTTGCCGACGCCGGCACCTTCGGCGGAGCGCAAAATTGCCCCAAGGTTGCGCGGGTCGGTTACGCCATCGATGAGCAGGAGTGGATCGGGCCTGGCCTCGAGCGTGTCCTCGAGCTCGGTATAGGCATATTCGCGCACCACGGCGGCGATCCCTTGATGTCGCGCGTCGCGCCCGCAGTTGCGCGAGATCTCGGCCTCCTCGGCGAAGGCGACCTGCCCACCAGCGATGCGCACCGCATCCATCTCTTCTTCGAAGCGCTGGCCGTCACCGGTGCGAATGTAGAGCGTGCGGATACTGCCAGGCGCAGCAGCAATGAGCTCGCGAACCGGCTCGACGCCGAATACCAGGTCGGTGCGCGCGGCCTCGTGATGCTCGGGATGCCGCGCGGGATGGCCGGTCGGTTGTTGATTGCGATCGGCCTCGCGCGAATGTGGCGGCGCGCCCCGGCCGTCGTCGCGCCGCTGGGGTCCGCGACGGTCGTCGCGAAACCTCGGGCGTCCTCTGTCACCGCGATTTTTCATTGCGGGAAAATGTTATCAGAAAAAAGTTCCTCGCAAAGACATCGGGGAGGGGGATTCCCCGTCTTGGTGGCTTCGCCGTGAATGCATAAACTTGAATCCTCGATGACGAGAATCACCATCCTCGATAGATACGTCGCACGCGAAGTGCTGGCGCCATTCGGCATGGGCGTCGCGCTGCTGACGTTCGCGCTGGTGACGGGCAAACTCCTGAAGCTGACCGACATGGTGGTCAATCATGGGGTATCGGTGCCCGAGGTGATCGGCCTGATGGCGTTCATCATGCCGGCGTTCCTGGAGCTGACGTTTCCGATGGCGGTGCTGCTCGGCGTGCTGCTCGGCTTCGGCAGGATGTCAGGGGACCGGGAGATGATTGCGGCGCGCGCTTGTGGGGTGAGCCTGTATCGCATCGCGATACCGGTAATGATGGTCGCATTCGTGGTGTACCTGCTCTCGAGCTGGTTCGCATTTTCGGTTCGGCCGTGGGCCAACATCAGCCTCGAGCATCAGCTCTTCTACTTGACGCGGACGCGGATCTCGTCAGTGCTGAGGGAAAAGGTCTTCAACAACGGGTTCAAGGGGATGGTGGTATACGTCGACAAGGTCTCGGAAGGCGCGGACGGGTTGCAGGGAGTGATGATCTCGGACGCGCGGACGCCGGACCAGCAAAACACCATTATCGCACAACGCGGAGCGTTGATGCCCGATGAACAACATAATCAACTCACGCTGCGGTTATTTGAAGGATCGATCTTCGGCGTCGATCCGAAAACCAACGCGTCGCATGTCACCAGCTTCAACACCTATGATCTCGCGATCATGCCCAACGATACTCTTGGCGCGACCTGGCTCTCGCCCGATGAGATGTCTTACGCGACGCTGATGAAAACCATTCGCGACGGGCGCGCTGCGGGCAAGCGCAACTACGAGGCCGAGACCGAGCTCGCCCGCAAATACATGATTCCAGTTGCCACGCTGCTCTTCGCGTTGCTCGGAATTTCGCTGGGCCTCAAGCCGGCCCGCGGCGGGCAATCGGAACGCTTCGGCGTTAGTGTGGCGCTGTTTTTCTTCTACTATTCGCTGATGCGCGTGGGGCAAAGCCTGGGCGAACGCGGCGTGCTCAATGCCTTCGTTGCGATGGCGATTCCCGATGTGGTTTTCATCGCGCTCGCGATCTGGCTGTTCATCCGCGCCGCCGAGGATCGTGGCAACGAAGGCCGCGGACCCGGCGATGTGATTTGGGATGCCATCGAGCGCTTCGAGCGTTCGCGGAGTGCGGCATGACGATCCGGCCGCGGCTGTCTCCCATCATAGATCGTTTTCTCGGCGGGACCTTTTTCGGTCCCTTCCTGGTTTGCCTCGCCGGCTTCACCGCGGCGTATCTTCTCGGCGACCTGTTCGATCGATTCGACACCCTGGTGCATCATGGCGGCCTGGGCGCGCTGGGTCTGGAATATTTCGCGCTCAAAATTCCATTGATTGTAACTCAACTGCTTCCCATCGCATGCCTCGCGGGGGTGCTGCTGGGCTTCGCGCTGCTCAACCGCACCGGCGAAGTGCTCGCGTGCCAACAGCTTGGCATCAGCCGGGTCGAGATGATGATCCCGGTTTTGCTTCTCGGCGTGCTTATTTCGGCTTTTCAATTCGCCTTAAGTGAAACCGTCGTACCAGCCGCTACGCGCGAAGCGAAGTATCTTTACGAGGTCGAGTTGAAGGGCCGCCAGCTCGAGGGCGTTTTCGCCAACACCCACATCTGGGTGCGGGTGCGTGATGGTTTTCTTTCTGCCGACAGTTACGATCACAAGAAGATGGAGCTGGTGGGCATCACCCTCTATCGGCTCGGTCCCGCGTACGCACTCACCAACATCTTTCACGCCGAGGGCGCCCACTGGAATGGCGGCAAGTGGGTTCCGCAAGGTATCACGCGCTACAAATTGTCGGGCGGCGAGGTTTCCTCGTCGGAGCCGCCCGGGTTCCTCATCAACATCACGCCGGCAGATTTGGGCCTGCTGCGATTGGAGCCGGAAGAATTCAGCATCTGGGAGCTCAACCGCTACATCCACGATTTGAAGCGCAAGGGACTTGATCCAGGCGGATACCTCGTCGATCGGGACCTCAAATATGCGATGCCACTTTCCTGCCTGATCATGGTTGCGCTCGGAATCTCGCTCAGCCTCGACCCGTTGCCGCGCCACCTGAGCCTGGGGCGCAGCTTCGGCCTCGCCATTCTGATCGGATTCGGCTACTGGCTGGCGGCCGGGCTGACTTCGTCGCTGGGGCATTCGGGCTTCCTGCCCGCCTGGTTCGCTGCATGGTCACCGAATCTGCTGTTTACCATGCTCGCCAGCGGAGTCTTTTTGTTCGGGGAAGAACGCTAGTTTTCGGCTGCCATCTCCGCCGTCTTGCGGTTACTGACTGATTGACTGAACGCGGCGGCGTCGCTTCAATGCAAGCTTCCGGTCCAGGCAACCATGATCCCCATCCGCTACAACGTGCGCAGCGTGGTCGAGCGGCGCGCCACTTCGCTGATGACGATCCTCGGGGTCGGCATGGTCGCGATGATCTTCGTCATCCTGTTCGGCTTCATTGGTGGATTGCAAAGCACCCTGCTGAACGCGGGAGGCGAGCGCAACTGGATCCTGCTCAATCGCGGCGCGCCACAGGAAAATGCCAGCATCATCGGTCGCGGCCAGTTTGAAATCCTGCGCGTGCTTCCGGAACTCGCGGTCAACGACGATGGCGCGCCGCTGATCTCGCCCGAAGCCCTGGCCGCGGTCAATCTCAGCCGTGACAAGCGCTTCAAACAGTTCGTGACCCTGCGCGGCGTTACTCCGATCGCTTACCAGGTCCATCGCAACCTGCGGCTGGTTAGTGGGCACTGGCCGCTGCGCAGCGACGACGAATGGGTGATCGGGCAAAAAGTCGCGGTGCGTTATCCCTTTCTCGTGCCGGGTACGCAATTTCATTACGACCGTCACCAGTGGAACGTCGTAGGAATTTTCTCCGACGCGGGCAGCGCGCGCGAATCCGAAATCTGGACGGACAACGAAGACCTTCGCGTCGAGAAGCATTGGAAGCTGAACGCGAACATACTGCATGTCGCGCTGAAGCCCGGCACTGCGGAAGCATTCAAGCAGGCACTCAGGACCGATGGACGCCTCACCATCGATCCGGTCGCCGAATCGGATTACTACGCAGCACAATCGAAAATCGCCGGCCAGTTGCGATCGCTTGGCCTGGTAGTGGCGATTGCGCTCGCGATCGGCGCGACCTTTGGCGGCATGAATACGATGTATACCGCAGTAGCGCGACGGGAGCGTGAAATCGGTGTACTCCGAGTGCTGGGTTTCTCGCGCGGCAATATCCTCGGCAGCTTCGTCCTTGAAAGCGCGCTGCTCGGCCTCGGCGGCGGCATCGTCGGAGTAATTTTGTCCTTCGTCGTCGCCTGGATAACCGGGCTCGACAGCCGCCTCATGAGCGTCGGGACGCTGTTTTTCTCTTACCGGCCCGACGTCGCGGCGATTTCCGCGGGGCTGGTCGCAGCAATCGTCATCGGTGTTCTCGGCGGTTTGCTGCCGGCGTGGCATGCGGCACGAATCGGTATCATCGATTCGATTCGGGAGGCGTGATGATCGGCAAGCTGCTGACGATCGCGATGCGCAACCTGCGCCGCCAGCGCCGGCGGACAATCTTCACCGCGCTCACCTTCGCGGTCGCGGTGTTCATTTATACGGTGTTGGCCGCGGTGCCGCTGACGATGGATCGCATCGCGGAGAACGCATCCAAAGGATTGCGGCTGATCGTGACCGAACGCAACAACCTCCCTCTGCCGGCGAGATACTGCGGTACCATCTCCAAGATGCCGCATGTGCTGGGTTGCGCTCCCGAGATGCTGTGGAACGCGATCTATCGCGATCCGCGCGACGTCATCATCACATACGGAGTTACGCCGGATCTCATCTCGGTGGGTTCGAGCAGCGACTATCAAATCCCACCGGAAATTCGAAAGGAGTTCTGGGCGGATCGGCGCACAGTGGCCGTTGGCGCCGAGTTGATGCGCGAGGAAGGATGGAAGCTGAACGAGCCGATTATTTTGCGCGATCCACAAAATCCCAAGCTGACCCTCACCTTCATCCCGATCGTCGCGCTGCCGACCGAATATCTCTCGCGGGTGTTCTGGTTTCATCGCATCATGTTGGATGATGCGGTCAAGAATCTGTTCGGCGTCAACCTTCAGGATGCGGCGGCGTTCCTCGTGGTGCGGGTCGATCGCGCCCAGAACATGGGTCTGGTCGCGAGCGAGATCGACGAAAACTATCGTAATTCGTGGGCTGAAACCGACACCAACACCGAGTCCGATTCGGTCGCCGATGTTGTCACCAGCATCGGTGATGTGAAGGCGATCATCTACAGTCTCTGCGTCGTCATCCTGCTGACGGTGCTGCTCATCGCCGCCAACTCGATGGCGATGATGGTCCGCGATCGCACCAGCGAAGTCGCCGTGATGCGCGCGCTCGGATTTCAGCGGACGCACGTCGCAACCCTGCTGCTGAGCGAGGCGGCGTGCATTGGACTTACCGGCGCGTCACTGGGCGCGGCTGCTGCGCTATGGAGATTCGGTCGCGGCGTCTCCCTGGGCCCGGTGACAGGAATGCTCGGCTATATGGAGGTGCGCCCGGCCACCGCCATCGCGGCGGTCGCCATCGCTCTGGCCGTGAGCATCGTCGCGGCGGCATTCCCGGTCCTGCGCGCGGTGCGCATCGCGCCCGCAACCGCATTCCGCAAAGTGATCTGATGGAGAACCTTCATCCACCAGCCGCCGTCGCGTAGGATCGAGCCGTGGGCGCCTTCGACATCGTGATGCTCCAGGGCCTCGAGCCGTGGCACCTGCTCGGTCTCGAGGCGCATTTGCTCGAAACTGTGGCGACCATGGAGACGCGGCCGATCCTGCTTATCTACACCCTGAGCGGACAGATTATCTCGCTGGGGCGCTATCATCTGTACGACGGCCCGCTCGGGCGCGCGGATTTGTCGGCCCATCGCCGTTTCACTGGAGGCCGCGTCGTCGGCTCCGGCCACGGATGGCTCAACCTTGCGTTGATGTTGCCCTCGCGCGAGGCTCTGCTGCCCGCGCACGACCCCAAGCTCAAGCCCGACCAGGTGATGAATCGCTATGTGCGCGGCCTCCTCGCCGGGCTGCGTGAGTTGGGCCTCGATGGTTTTTATCCCGGTCGCGATGCGGTTACTTTAGAGCGCCGCGAAATCGCGATGTGCACCTTCGAGACCGATGCGTCCGGCGCGATGCTCTTCGAGGCGGCGCTCGCGATCAATCGCGGCATGGAGGAAGTCGTGCACGAGCTGGAGCGCTTCGATCCCGACGGCCAGCTTCCGTGCGCGATGTATGGCCCCGACGTCGCGACCAAGCTGGTGCGCGAACTCGATCGCGATATCACCTTCATGGAAGTCGCGGGCGCGATCGCGCGCGGCTATTCGAACCTGCTCGGGGGCGGCGATCGGCGCGAGCTGACCGCGCTCGAAAATGCGCACGCCGAGCGCCGCGCCGCGGCGCTGGAGCAGCGCGGATGGCTCCAACTGGCGACCGGGGACAACCTCACCAGCCGCCTCGCGTCGCAACTCGGCAGTATCGAGGCGCGCGCGAAAAACTCCGCTGATGGCGCGGTCGAAAGCATCGGTCTCTTTGGCGATCTCATCGCCAACTCGGCGGGAATTGCCGCATTGCAATCCGAGATTGTCGGCCGCCACCTCGACCTCGCTTCCGTTTCAACCGCCGTGATGAAAACCTTTGGCCATGGCGACAACTTCATCCTCGGCATCGGCGAGCTGGCGAATCTCGTGAAACTCATTACGCGGGTGCAATGAACGACGACGCTATCGCAATCGCTCTCGAGGATGCCGACCCGGAAGTGCGGCTCGCGGCAATTCGCGAGGTCGCCGCGCATCCGCAAGTTATCCTGACCGAGGCTGCGCTCGATGCGCTGGTTCGATCCATCGGGGCGAATCGCAAAGTCGTTCAGCGCGGTGGCGCGGAAGCCCTCGCGGCGCTGTCATTGCACGATCCGCGGGTGGTCGAGAAAGCGCGCGCGATGCTCTCGCATCACGATTCGCGCGCGCGCTGGGGCGCCGCGTATGCGCTCGGGCTTTTAAATGTTGATGACGCGCTCGATTTGCGCGCAGTGCCGGCGCTGGTCGAGGCAATTGCGAGCAGCGACGGCGACGTGCGCTGGGCCGCGACGGAACTGCTCGTGCGCCTCGGCAAAACCCATCGCGACGCCGTCAGCCGTCAACTCATCGCGCTCGTGAACGACGGCAACCTCAACGCGCGCAAGATGGCGCTCTACTGCCTGCGTGACGTCGGCGGCGCGCGCGACGAGCTGCTCGCGGCGGCGGAGAATGCCTGCCGCGATCATCAGAGCCTTTTGAAAATGGCAGCGCTGTCGTTGATAACCCGTGTCGAAAATCCTGGCGATCGCGCCGCCGCGCTGGCGATTCGCCTGCTCGAGGGCGATCCCGACGCCGGCGTGCGTCGATGCGCCGCGGTCGCACTCGGTCATCTCGGCAATCTCTCGCATCAGGTGACTGACGCGCTCACACGCGCGGCCAACGCGGAAGGCGACATCTATATGAAGCGCGTGGCGCAGGGCGCGCTGGCGCGGCTGGGAGCGGGCGCATGATCGAGCGGCTGACAGAGCCCGCGGTGCGCGAATTTATCGAGACCGCCCGGATCGCGCATCTCGCCACCGCGAGTGGCGCGGGAGAGCCGCACAATATTCCGCTATGTTTCTGGTTCGACGGCGTGCGATTTTATTTTGTGATCGATGAAAAACCCAAGCGGAAAAGCGGAACCGGGATCAAACGAATGAAGAACATTGCCGAAAATCCGCAGGTCGCGCTCGTGATCGATCACTATGACGAAGAGTGGAGCCGCCTGGCCTATGTTCTGGTTCACGGCGATGCGAAAATCGTCGCGGACGCAGCCGAATATGCGTTGGCAATCCAGCACCTGCGCCACAAATATGTGCAGTATCGTGCGATGCTTTTGACCCAGGAGAAAAATCCCGCGATCCGAATCGAGCCTTACCGCGTTCATGCGTGGGGAGCGAGATTCATAGCTGGTGACTCGCAATGAGCCGCGTCGCTGATATTCAAACCGCGCTGGCCGAGGCCGCGCTGGACGGCTGGCTCTTCTATGATTTCCGCGTCAGCGATCCGCTCGCGTACCGCATCCTCGAATTGCCGGAAAATCTGCTGACGACGCGGCGGTGGTTCTGCTTCGTTCCCCGTACCGGGTTGCCGCTCAAGCTGGTTTCCGCGGTCGAAGCACATCGCCTCGATGCACTGGCGGGTACCACCATCGTGTACCGCTCCGCCGAGGAAATGCGCGGCGGATTGGCGAGAATACTCGCAGGCGTAAAACGCGTCGCGATGGCGTATTCGCCGAATTGCGCGATCCCGTACGTCGCGCGCGTCGACGCGGGCACCATCGAACTGGTCCGCGCGCTGGGCGTCGAGGTGATTTCCGCCGCGGACCTGATTCAGCGCTTCGAAGCCGCGCTGACCGGGGAGCAGCTGAAAAGTCATCATCGCGCGGCCGGCAAGCTGCGCATGGTCGTCGATGAAACCTTCGCCGAGATCGGGCGCCGCGTTCGCGCTGGAGATGACGCCTGCGAGCATCACCTTCAACGCTTCGTCATGGAACGTTTCGCGGCGAAGGGTTTGACCACGATGACTCCGCCAATTGTCGCAACCAACGCGCATAGCGCGGACCCGCACTATGCGCCGTCGGAGCAGCATCCCACACAGATCAAGCACGGCGATTTTGTCCTGCTCGATCTATGGGCGAAGGAAGCCGGCGAACAATCGATATACGCGGATTTCACCTGGGTCGCGTTCGTCGGCGAAACGGTCCCGGACGAGCATGCGAAGATTTTTTCGATCGTCGCGAACGCGCGTGATGCCGCCGTCGAGCTGGTTCATCAGCGCGTGACGGATAAACGGGCAGTCAGTGGCCGCGATGCCGATCGCGCGGCCCGCGGAGTTATCGAAGCGGCCGGCTACGGCGAACACTTTCTTCATCGCACCGGTCACTCGATTGGGCGCGAGGTTCACGGCACCGGCGCGAATCTCGACTCGTTGGAAACCGACGACCATCGCATGCTGCTGGAGAACACCTGCTTCTCGGTCGAGCCGGGAATTTATCTGCCCGGCCGCTTCGGAGTCCGGCTCGAACTCGACATGACGATCGAAAACGGCCGTGCCAAAATCAGCGCCGACGCCGTCCAGCGCGGGATCATCCCATTGCTCGCGTGATCAAAGCGACCGGTCATTCGAATTGCCGGGGTTTCCCAGGTTCAGGAACAAGTCCCTTAAAGTTCGTTTCCTGGCTCGCTCCTGGAGCATTCCATATAGTCGTGACATGGCAACTTGCCTCGCTTCTTGATGCGGCAATGAACCATGCCGAATACGAGAACTGCGCAGACGGCGAATGGTTCGCCGCCATTCAACGAGTGCGATTTGAACCCTCATCCTGGTGAGGCATCGAACAATCGGCTTGGGAAAACGCCTAAACTACCGCGCCAAACTACCACCACATGATTCGCACCATTCTCTTTGACCTCGATGGGACGCTCGCGGAGACCGAGCCGCTCCACTATGCGGCCTTCGCGGAGACTCTACGGCCCGACGGCGTCGAGCTGTCACGCGAGGTTTATTTCTCGCGCCTGATCGGCCTCAATGATCGCGATTGCTTCGAGACCGTGCTCAAGGAAAACGGCAAGGACGCGAGCGGCGCGCATATCGACACGCTCATCGCGCGCAAGGCGGTGAGTTACCAGCAGATCATTCGCCATCGCGACGTGATGTATCCGGGCGCGGCCGATTTCGTGCGCGCATGCGCCATGCGCTTTCCCTTGATGGTCGTCACCGGCACCTTGCGCGAGGAAGCGGAGATGATTTTGCGCCGTGCCGGCATCCGCGATTCGTTCGTCGATATTGTCGCGGCGGAAGATGTTGAGCGCGGCAAGCCCGAACCCGATGGATTTATCGCGGCGTTGGGGCGGCTGGGTTTTCTGCTGCGGCAGCGCGACGCGATCGCTCCGGGCGAGGCGCTCGTCATCGAGGATACCGCCGCCGGTATCGAGGCTGCGCGGCGCGCCGGCATGCGCATCCTGGGGTTGACGACGACCGCGACCGAAGCGGATCTCGCCGGCGCCGACCTCATTCGCACATCTTTGCGCGATACCGATCTCGACGACATACTGCGGCGCCTGGCGTAGACTGGCGCCATGGCAGCGCGAATTCTGATCATCTTCCCGGGCGCGCTCGGCGACCTGATCTGCCTGGCGCCCACGATTTCGGCTATCGCGCGGCGCCATCACGGCGGCGAAATCGAGCTGATGGCGCGCGGTGAACTGGCCGACTTTGCGGTCGGGCGTCTCGGCATCATTCGCGCGCATTCAATCGACCGGCGCGAGGTCGCGCTGCTGTTCCGCGAGTCGGCGAATGACGATGACGACCAGGCGCGCAGATTCTTCAGCCTCTTCGCACGAATCTACTGCTTCTTCAGTACCGACGATCCGCTCTTTCGGCGCGCGCTGATCGAAGCCTCGGCGCCAAGTGTGACGACGTTCCACCCGTTTCGCCCGCAAGATAAGGGTCACGTCGCAGCCGCTTACCTGAAAGATGTGACCGGCAGTGATAGCCTAGAGAAAATTGCGATCAACTTCATGGCGAGCGACCTGGAAGGCGAAACCCGCGCGATTTCAGATCTCGCGGAGCCGAAAAAGTTTGTCGCAATTTTCCCCGGCAGCGGCAGCGCCAAGAAGAATTGGCCGATCGAAAAATTCTCCGCGCTCGCCGATCACCTCAACGAGGAAACCCCCGCCGTGTTCATCCTCGGTCCGGCGGAAAACTCCAGCGAAGCAGTGCTCCGCGACGCCGGTATGATCATCATCAAGAATCAGCCGCTGGGCATCGTCGCTGCGTTGGCAAGGATGGCCTCGGTATTCGTCGGCAATGACTCGGGCGTGTCGCATCTTGCGGCGGCCGCGGGAACGCCCGGCGTGGTGCTGTTCGGACCGAGCGACCCCGATCGATGGCGCCCGCTCGGGCGCGTGACCGTGCTGCATCACAATCCCATAGAATCCATCGAGGTGGCCGAGGTGCTGACTTCCATCGCGGCGCTTGGGCATCGCGTCCAGGCGCTGACGGCGCGGTGAAATCCCCCTGAAAGATGGTTACGTTGACTGTGAAAAATCGGTGGCGTAGCCTCGATCCAGTCACCTTAAAACAGCGTTGATGAGCTTGGCTTCCCTCATGTTCATTGCGCAAACGAACTTCTAAATGAACAGCATCTTCAAGACGACAATCCTGTTGGGCGCGCTGACCGGTCTGCTGATGGTTATCGGCGGACTGGCGGGTGGACGCCATGGCGTGCAGATCGCGCTGATCTTCGCCATCGCGATGAACTTTTTCAGCTACTGGTTCTCCGACAAGATGGTGCTCGCTGCATACGGCGCGAAGCCCATCGATGCGACCTCTGCACCGGAGGTTTTCTCCATCGTGCAGGAGCTCGCGCTCCAGGCGCACATCCCGATGCCGCGGCTCTATCTGATCGATAGCGACACGCCCAACGCCTTCGCGACCGGGCGCAACCCGAATCACGCAGCAGTGGCGGTTACACGCGGCATCATGAGGATATGCTCTCGCGATGAACTCAAGGGCGTCCTCGCACATGAGCTGTCGCACGTCATCAATCGCGACATCCTGACCAGTTCGATTGCGGCAACGCTGGCCGGCGCGGTCATGATGCTGGGGACCTTTGTGCGATGGGGCGCGATCTTCGGGCTCGGCGGGCGCAGCGACGACGACGAGCGCGGCGGGATCCTGGGCCTGGTCGTCGCAGGCATCCTCGCGCCGATTGCGGCGACGCTGATTCAGCTGGCGATATCGCGCACCCGCGAGTATCAGGCCGATGCCAGCGGCGCGAAGCTTTCGCACAATCCGCTCCTGCTCGCCAGCGCGCTGCGCAAACTGGAAGCATCCAACGAACGGATGCCCCTCGATGCGGGTCCGGCAACGGCGCATCTCTTTATCGTCAATCCATTGAGTGCGCAGGGTATGACGCGGCTCTTCTCGACTCATCCTCCAATTGAAGAAAGAATCCGACGCCTTGAACAAATGGCTGCGGGAAGGACCTGATCAATCCGATGCCTGAGGAAGAAGAAAAGGAACGAGGATTCAAGGTCGCGGACCGCCGCCGCTTCTCCGCCGAAGGCGAAGCCAAGCCCGAGGCCGAAGAACAGCCCGCGGCGGCCACAGCCGCAAAGCCGATCGACAAACCTGCGGCCGCGCCGCCTCAGCACGAGGGACCGACCGAAGGCGCGCAGGCCGAGGCTTCGGCAGCGTACCAGAAGGCGGCGTCTTCGCAGCCCGGCGGTCAGGATGACCTCGGACCGCAGGACCTTACCTTCGCGAGTTTCGTGGTAGGTCTCTCGACCGAAGCCCTCGCGCTGATGGGTGAAATGCCGCATCCCGCGACCGGCGAGCGGATGCATGACCTGGTGGGCGCGCAGCAACTCATTGATATAATCGCGATGCTGCAGGACAAGACGCGCGGCAACCTGAGTCATGACGAGGGTGCGCTGATCGACGCCATTCTCTTTGACCTTCGGATGAAATACGTTGAAAAAGCGCGTCCGACGCCCCGCTGAGGCTCGGATACGCCGAATCTAAATGCGTTCCAGTTGGTATCGAGTTTTTATTCCTCTCGCGGCGCTGGTTTCCCTGCCGATTGCGATCGGATACGCGGCTGATTCCTCGCACTTCTGGACCGAGCTCCCCGATGGCGGTCACGTCGCCAAGGTCCAGAGCCTGCCCGATTTCGTCGACCTGGCGGCGAAGTTGTCGCCCGCCGTCGTCAATATCTCAAGCGAAGAGCCCGATGAGCCGAGCGCGAATCCGGAAGAGGAAGAACCCGAGCAGTCGCCGCAGGGCAAAAGCCCGCACAGTCCTTTCGAGGAATACTCCCCGCACGCGAAGAGTCTCGGCTCGGGTTTTATCGTCAGCAAGGACGGCTACGTGGTGACCAACGATCACGTCGTCACCGATGCCGAACGCATCGCCGTCTCCACTCAGGATGGAAATCAATACAAGGCCAAGCTGGTCGGGCGCGATGAGAAGAGCGACATCGCACTCCTGAAGATCGAACCCAAGCATGAGCTGCCGGTCGCGCCGCTGGGCAATTCCGACGATGTCAAAGTAGGCCAGTGGGTAATGGCGATCGGCAACCCATTCGGATTCGATCACACCGTCACGGTTGGCGTAGTCAGCGCCAAGGGACGCTTCATCCCCGGCAATTACGACGAGTTCCTCCAGACCGACGCCTCCATCAACCCCGGCAACTCGGGCGGACCGTTGATCTCGGTTCATGGCGAAGTGGTGGGGGTCAACTCCGCGATTTACACCCGCACCGGCTCCAACATGGGAATCGGTTTCGCGATCCCGGTGAATATCGTCAAAGAAGAACTCGACCAGTTGCGCGCTTCGGGCAAAGTGGTGCGCGGATGGCTTGGGGTCTACATCCAGAAAATCACCCCGGAGATCGCCGAATCGCTCAACCTGCCCACTCCCAGTGGCGCGCTGGTCGCGGAAGTCCTCAAGGGCGGTCCCGCGAAATCAGCCGGCATCGAGCGCGGCGACGTCATCACTTCCTTCGATGGGGCGCCGATCGTCGACTCGCGCGAGCTTCCACTGCTGGTGGGGCGCACGCCGATCGGACATGTCGCGACTCTGGGCCTGATTCGGCAGGGCAAGCCGCAGGAGATAAAGATTGCAATCACGCAGTCGCACGAAGAGGAGCTCGCCTCCGCTGGGCCGGTTGAGAAACCGGACCGCGGGACCGCGTCGCCCTTCGGACTCTACGTCAAGAACCTCAATCCCGATCTCGCGAAGGAACTGGGCCTGGAGCAATCCACCGGCGTGGTGATTTCCGCGGTCCAGCCCGGAAGTCGCGCCGACGAAGCTGGCTTGCGCGCGCGCGATGTCATCCTCGAGGTGAATCGCGCAGGGGTAAAGGACGTCGATTCTTATCGGCAGGCGATGGATGCGGGTGGTCGAAGCAAAATAGTACTGATCCTGGTGAAGCGCGGTGATAGCACGATTTATTTCGCGCTAAAGCCGGAGGCATGAAACCGCACTGCGCCGCGTCCTGCCCGGGTTCGGTGCGACGTCCAACCATCTAATGTCGTTTAGAACCATCTTCAAGGCCGCGCTGATAGGTGTGCTAGCCCTGGTAGTATTCACGGCAGTCCCGGCGCTGTATTTTTTTCTGACTTACTACCACTCGCTCCAAGACGAAGTAGTCACGCGCTTCTCGCAGAAGCATTGGAACATACCTTCGCGAATCTATTCCGACTCCACGGTCATCTATCCGGGACAGACGCTTAAGGACCTGGGATTTTTTGAGCGGCTGGCGCGACTTAACTATCATCACGTCGATCCCGGCAAAGTAGTTGAGCGTGGCGAGTATAGCTATGACTTCAAGACCGGAAAGCTGGTTATCTTCCTGCACAACTTTGCATATCCATATCGCAACTTTCCGGGTGAGATCGTTCAGATAGGTATCTCGCGCAACGAAGTGATTCAGGACATGAACGATCCTGACACCCGCAAACCTATCTACTCGATGGAACTCGAGCCGGAACTTCTGACCGGTATCTTCGAGGGCGACTGGCAGCAGCGCCGCCTGGTTCCGCTGAATCAAATCCCGCCCGCTTTCATCGACGCCATCCTGGCCGCTGAAGATCATCGTTTCTATGATCATCACGGGTTCGACTTCGTCCGCACGGCCAAAGCGGGGTGGATCGATCTAACCTCGCATCACGCTCGTATCCAGGGAGGATCGACGCTGACGCAGCAGTTGATGAAGAATTTTTTTCTGACTCCGGAGCGATCGTTTAAACGCAAGGTCAAGGAATTGATCATGGCGTATATCACCGAGACCAAGTACTCCAAAGACGAGATTCTCGAAAACTACATCAACGATATCTATCTCGGTCAACGCGGCCAGGAAGGAATCTACGGGATCTGGGAAGCTTCCGAATACTATTTCTCCAAAGAGCCGCGCGATCTGAGCATCGGCGAGATGGCCAGCATCGCTGGAATGATCAGCTCGCCCAACCGCCTCAATCCGATGCGCCATCCGGACCTCGCGAAGGTGCGCCGCGACGAAGTCCTCGCCTCGATGCTGCAGTTTGGCTACATCAGCCAGCCCGCCTATGAAGCCGCACGCGCCGAACCGATGCATCCGCGCGAAACCTTCACCGAGACCAATGACGCGCCCTATTTCATCGACTATGTGAAAAAGGAACTGGAAGACCGCTACCCATCGTCAGTTCTGACCCAGGAAGGACTGCGCATCTTCACCACCCTCGATGTGCATGCGGACAAGCTCGGCGAAGTCGCCATCGACCAGAACATCGCGGATCTGGAAGCGAAGCATCCCAAGCTCAGGCGCCGGGAGGAAAAGGAAGAGCTGGAGGAGTGCCTGGTCTCGCTGGAGCCAGGCAGCGGAAAAATTCGCGCGATGATCGGTGGGCGCAACTACCAGCGCTCCCAGTTCAATCGTGTCACCCAATCGAAGCGCCAGCCCGGCTCCGCCTTCAAGATCGTAACCTACGCCGCGGCCTTCGATGAGACTCTCAGTGGTGGCCCGGAAAAATTTCTCCCGACTAGCTACGTCGACGACGCTCAATGGACCTGGAACTACGCCGATAACATGAGCTGGACGCCGAATAACTATAAAGACAGGTACTTCGGTCACGTCCCGCTGGAATTCGCGCTGCAGGAATCGCTTAACGCCGCCGCCGCGCGTATCGCTTATACCATCGGACTCGACCGCGTGGTCGCGATGGGCAAGAAGCTCGGCTTTGGCGATTTACCGATGTACCCGGCCATCGTACTCGGCGGCATCGAGGTCTCGCCCTTGCAGCTCGCCGAGGCGTATTCGATCATCGCCAGCGACGGGATGGACGTGCATCCCTACGCGGTGACCGCCGTCATCGATCAGAACGGCAAGGTGATGGAAGGCCACGAGCTTCAAGCCGAGCAGCGCATTTCTCCGCAACTCGCCTACATGATGCAGTTCATGCTCGAACAAGTGATGGTCGGTCACGGAACCGGCGCGGGCGCGCGCACGATGGGCTTCCGCCGTCCCGCAGCCGGCAAGACCGGCACCACCAACGATGCCAAAGATGCGTGGTTTGCCGGCTTCACTCCCAATCTGCTCACCGTGGTTTGGACCGGCTTCGATCAAAAAGAAGTGCTGGGCCTCACCGGCGCGCAGGCTTCACTTCCCGCGTGGACGAATTTCATGAAGGCTGCGACGGCATCGCGGCCGGCGCTCGGATTCGTGATGCCTCCCGGGCTGGTGCAGGAAGCCGTCGATCCCACTACCGGATACAAGGCGACTCCGTTCTGTCCGGTGAAACTGGAGGGCGTCTTTCCGCAAGACAGCGCGCCAACCCAGCTATGTCCGTTTCATGGTGGACCGCTGCAGGCCAGCGCGACTACCAGTCCGGCGGTTCCCACTGCCTCTGAACCTGAGGTAGATGATTCGGCAGAACCCAACGATTGATGCGTACCACGCCCTCATCCAGTCGCGCCCGTCGCGCATTGTCCCGCGCGAAGGTGCGATTGGTCATGGCAGTCTGCGCGCTCGCAGCCACCTGGAGTGGTGCGCTCGTGCTGCCTTCGCAAACCGCGCTCGCGGGCGAGTCGATTCAGTTGACGCGCTTCTCCGAGGAAAATCTTCCCGCGGAAGACATGCCGAGCATCGTGGCGACTCCCGCGGCGAGTCCGGGAGATTGGGTGGTGGTTCCGGAATCCGGAGCAACCCCCGTCGCGCCGGCTGCGGAATCGGCCCCGGCCGAGCCCGGTGCTCCCGAGGGTTCAGCTTCCCCGGCGGATACCAACCTGGCGCAGGAGCCGACGCCGGTCCCGACGCCCACCGACGTCGCTCCACTTGAAGTGGGTTCGATCGCTCCGCAGGCGCAAATTAGCGATTCCTCGCTGGATCATCTGATTGAAAGCACCAGCGGAAGAGACCCGGCACTGGCGGCGTCGCTGCGGGTGACCGATCAGGCGCGCGATGAAATCCTCAAGGGCCGTCCTGACGATGCGATCGAGACCCTCACACGCGCCATCTCGATCGATGCGTCAAATCCCTACGCCTACTTCTATCTCGGCCGCGCATACCTCGGAAAAAAGAACTACCAGCAGGCGCTCACTTTTCTTACCCGTGCCGAAACCCAATTCGGCGCCAACTCCCAGTGGCTTGGCGAAACGCTCGCATTTGAGGGTCTGGTCAATGAGCAATCGGACCAGACCGCGCCCGCGATCGCATGCTACCAAAAAGCCCTGGTCGCAGTTCCGGGCAATCTAATGGCGCGCGTCGGACTGACCAGATTGACGGGAGAGCAAGCCGTTCCCGCGATACAACCAGCATCGGTACCGGCGGGAACCGCCGACACCACCTCCGGCGCCGCGATACCTCCACCACCGGATTCTGCTCCGCCTCCGCCGGCCGAATCGGCGCCGACACCATCAACCTCATCCGAAGTGCCTCCTGACGATTTATGATTCGACAATGCTGATACTCGGAATCGAAAGTTCGTGCGATGACGCCGCGGCGGCGGTCTTCGAAACCGCGCGCCCAGGCATCGGGAAAGTCCGGTCCACCGCCGTCGCCAACCAGGACGATATTCATCGGCTTTACGGCGGGATCGTTCCGGAACTCGCGTCACGCAATCATGTGGTTACGATGATGCCGGTCATTGAACGCGCGATGGCCCAGGCCGGCTGCAAGCTCTGCGATATCGGTGGCATCGCGGTGACGCGCGGGCCGGGACTGGTCGGCTCGCTGCTGGTCGGTCTGATGTGCGCGAAAGGCCTCGCGCAGGCGACCGGGATTCCGTTCGTCGGCGTCAACCACATCGAAGGGCATTTGCTGGCGCCGCTGCTCGAGCACGAGATCGCGATGCCATATCTCGCGCTGGTGGTTTCCGGCGGCCATACCGCGCTGTTTGTGGTCGAGGATTTCGGACGCTACCGGCGCCTCGGCAGCACCCGCGACGACGCAGCCGGCGAGGCTTTCGACAAAGTTGCAAAGCTGATGGGCCTCGGCTATCCGGGTGGAAAAATCATCGACGATATTTCGCAACGCGGAAATCGCAAGGCGATCGCAATTCCTCGCGCGCGAGTAAAAAACTCGCCGTTGGATTTCAGCTTCAGCGGCGTGAAGACCGCGGTCGCGAATTTCCTGCGAAGTGCGGCGGGCGCCGCGACTTGCGCCGAAGATCTCGCGGCAAGTTTCCAGGAAGCAGTGGTCGACATGTTGATTCGACCGACCATCGCGGCCGCGCACGCGATCGGCGCCAACACGATCGCGCTCACCGGCGGCGTCGCCGCTAATTCTCGCCTGCGTGAACGCCTCGCGCAGGCTCTGCAAGCGGAACACCGCCGCGTCGTCGCGCCCGCGCTGCGCTACTGCACCGATAACGCGGCGATGATCGCGATGGCCGGCAGCTATCGCCTGCTGCGCCGCGAAAGTGATCGCCTCGATCTCGATGCCGAGGCGAACCTTTCGCTCTAACCGTGCGCCATCAACTCGATTCATCGCGCGCTCGAACGATCCTTACCGACGCGGGGCTGACGGCCAGTAAATCGAAGGGACAAAATTTCCTCGTCCAGGGGGCGATCGCTGATCGCATCGTCGTGGCTGCCGATCTCCATTCGACCGACGATGTCATCGAGATAGGCCCGGGCCTCGGTATCCTCACCGAACGCATCGTGGCGCGCGAGGTCCGCAGCCTGATGATGGTGGAGCTTGATCATGCGCTCGCCGCGCGGCTTCGAGAAACCTATGCGGGCGATTCGCGAGTGACGGTGGTCGAAGCGGACTTCGTGAAAGTCGACTTTGAGTCGCTCGCGAAAACTCCGGTAAAAGTGATCGGTAACCTCCCTTTCAACGCGGCATCCGCGATTTTTCGCGTGCTGTGCGATCATCACCAGCGGGTTGCGATGATCGTCGCGATGTTTCAGCGCGAGGTTGGCGAGCGAATTCGCGCCGCGCCGGGCGATCCCGAATACTCGGCCCTGTCGGTGTATGCCGCGCTCTATTTCGACATCGATTTGCACTTTCGCGTCGCCGCCGGCAGCTTTCATCCTAAGCCGAAGGTCGACGCCGAGGTCCTTCGTTTTCGCCCCCAGAAAAAGCTGCTCTTCAATCCCGATGAAGAAGCTTGCGTGCTCGAAACGGTGCGCGCTTCATTTTCCGCGCCACGCAAAATGATCCGCAACTCGCTCGCAAAAGGCCTCGGGATCGCATCGGAAAGTGCCGTCGGCGCGCTGTCGCGCGCACAGATCGCGTCCACCGCGCGGGCGGAGTCGCTTTCGCCGGCGGACTTCGTTAGGCTGGCGCGCGCATTGAGTCCCGTAGTGGTTGACTGAAATGCCCGAACTCCCCGAAGTCGAATCGCTGCGCCGCATCCTCAGCCGTTCCGCGGTTGGTCGCACCATTGTCAGCGCGCGCATTGGCAAGCTGCCGCTGCGCCGCCGCGTCACTCCCGACTTCGGCGCGAAGATTGCTGGGCGCACCATCGAGCGCATTTCGCGCCGCGCCAAGTATCTGATGTTCGAGCTAACCGGCGATTCTATCATTCTCGCGCATCTCGGCATGAGCGGCAGCATCACCCATCGCCACAGTGCTTTTGACGCGAGCGCGTTCAACATCAAGCACGACCACCTCGAGTTCGCGCTCGATGACGCCAGCCGCCTGGTGTACAACGACCCGCGCCGCTTCGGGATGGTGCGGTTGATCAGCCGCGACGACCTCGCAGTGATCGCCGAGCTGAAGGGAATCGGTCCCGAGCCGCTGAGCGCGGATTTCAACGCCGACTACCTCGCCGGGCAGGCGCGCGGAAAAAAAGTTGCAATTAAAAACCTCATCATGGATCAGAAAATCGTCGCGGGGGTAGGAAATATCTACGCCTCCGAGATCCTGTTCCATGCACGCGTGAGGCCCACCCGGAGTGCCGGCCGCGTTAAGCGCGCGGAGATCGATCTCATCGCTGAGTTCACGCCTAAAGTGCTCCGCGCCGCGATCGGCAGCGGCGGCACCACGTTTCGCAGCTATCGCGACTCGCGCGGCCGCCCCGGCGCATTCTCCAAACGCCTGATGGTATATGGGCGGGAAGACGAGCCCTGTTACGTTTGCGGAACAGCGATTCGAAACGTGGTGCTCGGCCAGCGCGCCAGCTTCTACTGCCCGAAGTGCCAGCGCTGAAGCATTTGACGAATTTCAGCATCAAATCCTTGCTGGCGATCATTTTCACGCTGTGCGCGATTTCTCTCGCTCGCGCCGCTGATCCTCTCGCGCCGGATTGGAAAACGCTCGACGCCGAGGCGCTCGGATATTTTCAAGCGTACCTGCGCTTCGACACCAGCAATCCTCCCGACAACACCGCCGATGCGATCGCGTTCCTGAAGCAAATCCTCGACCAGGGAGGGATCGAGACGCAGGTCTTCGCGAGCAAACCCGGCAAAGCCAATCTCATCGCGCGATTACCGGGCCCCGCCGGACTTAAGCCGATGCTCCTGATGTCGCATGCCGATGTGGTGCCGGTGGTCGCGAAGGATTGGAGCCATCCGCCATTCAGCGGCGACCTCGCCGACGGATTCGTATGGGGTCGCGGCGCCATCGACAACAAGGCGCACGGCATCATGGCGCTGATGACGATGCTCGCGCTCAAGCGCAGCGGCATCAAACTGAAGCGCGGCGTCGAGATGATGGTGAATTGCGACGAGGAGGCGGGCGGCGAAGACGGCGCGAAGTGGATGACGGAAAATCATTGGGACGCGATCGATCCCGCGTTCGCATTCAATGAAGGTGGCGAGGGCACGCCCAACTGGCTCGGCAGTCGGGGCGTGACGTTTCGCGTCGCGGTCACCGAGAAGCGCGTGATGTGGCTGCGCCTGACCGCGCGCGGGAAGGCCGGTCACGGCTCGATGCCGAATGCCAACAATCCCAACCTCATACTCATCGACGCGCTCGGGCGGCTGCTCGCGGAACCGCCGCCGTTTCGCCTGACGCCGGTGTTCGACGAGGCGATGCTCGCGCTGGCGCCGCGGATGGACAGCTCTTCGGCGTCGTTCGAACTCGCCCATCTCGCGTGGCCGTACATGATGGACATCGCTGCGCGCGGGCCGCTTTCGCCTTACACCATCCAGGCGCTAATGCACGACACCATCGCGCCGACGACGCTCAACTCGGGAATGAAAGTGAACGTCATCCCCTCGATGGCCGAGGCCGGGATCGATTGCCGCCTGCTGCCCGATACCGACGCCGACGCTTTCTTCAAACATCTGCAGGATCTGCTTGGTCCGAAGATCGACATCGAATTTATCCAGCGGCCTGATCCGTCGCCGACCTCGCCCACCAGCGGCGAGGCGTGGGACGCGATGAAGGCCGTCGTCGCCGATGATTTCGTCGACACCATCGTCGCTCCGAACATGACTTCGGGTGGCACCGATTCGCGGTTCCTGCGCGTCAAAGGCGTGCCTGCCTATGGCTTTGTGCCGATCATCCTGGAGGAGCCCGAGGCGGTGCGCATCCATGGCGTCGATGAGCGGCTCTCCGTCGACAATCTCAATCGCGGCATTCGCGCGACTTACGATCTGACCATGAGATTGTGCGCCACACAGTAGGCGAATCCTACGCCGCGGAGCCGATGGAACCGCCTGGGTTGCGATCGTAAACTCTTCACCATGCAGGAACTCAAACTTCATTCCGATTCCCGCGTCACGCTCCTCGAGGTGACCGAGAATGTGAACGGCGCGGTAGCCGAGTCCGGCGTCAAGAGCGGTCTGTGCAACCTCTTCGTTCCGCATACCACGGCTGCCATCATCGTTTCGGAAAACTGGGATCCCGATGTGACTACCGACATGCTCAAGCATTTGGAGAAACTTGTCCCGCGCGATGGAGGCTTCCGTCACGGCGAGGGGAATTCGCAGGCGCACATTTTATCGGTGATGCTGAGCACCTCGATCAACATCCCGGTGCACGATGGCAAGCTCGCCTTGGGGCGCTGGCAAGGAGTGCTGTTCGCGGAGTTCGACGGTCCGCGCGATCGTTCGCTGATGGTGACGGTGGTGAAAGCGTAAGTCAGAGTGGGGGACGCAATGACAGTGGACGTTCCGCAAGGTCTCGGCGCGCTGATCGCGTTTCTCTTCGGCGCAAGTGTCGGCAGCTTCGCGAATGTGGTCGCGTATCGACTGCCGCGCGAAATTTCGGTCTCTGTCCCGCGTTCATTCTGCACCGAGTGCAATCGCCCGATTCCATGGTGGGCGAATATTCCGATTCTCGCGTACCTCGGCCTGCGCGGGCGATGCCTGATGTGCGGCGCGACGATTCCCTTCCGGCACTTCCTCGCGGAGCTGTCGCTGGCAGTCGCCGCGGCTTACCTCTATCTGCACTTTCCGCTGCCGGATGCTTTCGCGCGCTTCGTGTTCTGCGCCGCGCTCTTCATTGTCGCGCTGATTGACTATGACTGGCGGTTGATTCCTAACATTATAACTTTTCCGGGAATTCCGATCGGGTTGCTGGCCGCGACCTTCATGATCCCTGAGGTCGGACTAAAGCGATCGCTGATCGGCATCGCGTTCGGATGGGGATTTCTGTTCCTTACCGGCGAAGCTTATTTCCGGTTGCGCCATCGCGAAGGCGTCGGCATGGGCGACGTCTGGCTGCTCGGAATGGTCGGCGCATTCATGGGATGGCCGGGCGCGGCTTTTACGCTGTTCGTCGGTTCGATTTTCGGATCGATGGGTGGGCTGGTTTCCGCACTCTCGGGCGCGGCGCCCGCGCCGCCGGTTGCGGAAAACGCCGCCGGCACGGGAGAAACCGAAACCTCAGTCCTGCGTACTGAAGTTCCCTTCGGCCCGTTCCTCGCACTCGCGGCAGGGGCGTACGCGCTCTTTCAACCGCAGATCAAGCGCTGGTATCTTGGCCACTGATGGCGCGCGGATTATTTATTACCTTGGAAGGCGTAGAGGGTTCGGGAAAAACCACTCAGGCCGCAACGCTGGCCGAGGCGCTGCGCAAAGAGGGCCGCGTCGTCAGCGTCACCCATGAACCGGGCGGAACGCGAGCCGGCGAGGCAATTCGCAAAATTTTCCTCGATCCCGAAGTCTCACTCGACGTCGCATCCGAGCTGCTGCTGGTGCTCGCCGATCGGGCGCAGCACGTGCGCGAGAAACTCCAACCGGGAGTCGAGGCCGGCGAAATCGTCATCTCGGATCGATACTCGGATTCCACCGTCGCCTATCAAGGCTACGGTCGCGGTTTTGATCTTCCGCTGCTGCGGCAACTCAATCAGCTCGCGACCACAGGCATGATTCCCGACTTGACCATCGTGCTCGATTGTCCGGCCGAAGTCGGACTCGCGCGGACGCGCGAGCGCGTCAAAGGTAAGGATCATCGATTCGATCGCTTTGAGAGCGAGCTGGTGGAGTTTCATCGGCGCGTGCGCGAAGGATTTCTCGCGGCCGCGGAAGCGGAACCCGATCGCGTTCGAATAGTGGATTCCCAGCAATCTTATGAAACTGTGGCCGCTGAAATTTTTGCGGCCGCCAACGAGTTGATTCGAACCCGATGCCCCTAGACGCGCTGCGCGGCCATCGCGAGATTTACCATCGCCTGCTGCACGAGCTGGCGACGCGGCCCTCGCATGCGTACCTGTTTTCGGGTCCACGCGGAGTCGGCAAATCGCTGGTGGCGCAGGGCCTCGTGCATAGTCTCGTCTGCGAGGGCTCGCCGGGCGAAAATTTCTGCTGCACTCCCGATCGATGTCCAATTCGCGCCGGCGTCGGCACCACGGAAACGACGCGAGTGCGCGAAAAGGGCGGCGCGAAAACCTGTCAATGCTGTTCCGCCTGCGTACAGAGCGCGCTCGGCGTGCATCCGGATGTCGCGCACGTCGAGAAGGCCGCCAACCGCACCGATGTGCTGATCGAGCAGATCCGCGAAATGATGGCGCAGCTCGCGCTGAAGCCGTCGCGCGCGCCGATGCGCCTGGCGATCCTCGATGATGCCGAAACCTTGAATGTCCCGGGTCAGAACGCGGTGCTCAAGACCCTCGAGGAGCCGCCGGGTCACGCGATTATTTTTGTAGTTACCGCCAGCGAACGCGCTCTGCTCGATACAGTGCGTTCGCGGCTGCGGCCGGTGCGCTTTCCGCCGCTCACTCCCACGGAGGTCGAGGAGGTCGTGGTCGCGCGCGGCAACATCGACCAGAAGCGCGCGCATGCGATTGCGCGGCTGGCGCGTGGAAGTGCGGCGCGCGGCCTCACGCTGATTGACGGCGACGAGCCTCCGCTGAAGGACCTGCTCGAAGCGCTCAATCGCGCGAAGCGCCTGGACTTTGCCGGCGCCAATGCCCTCGCGCAGGAGCATTTCGGAAACCGGGAACAGGCGGCGGACAATTTCGAGCTGATGGCGCGCCTGCTTGAAGAAATACTATCCTCAAAGTTACTAGGCGACGATTGCGCCACCGCTTTGCCTGACGATAGCGCTATTATGAAACAGGTCGCTGCTTCCTATACTGTGGAGGGGCTGGTTGCCTGTCTGGGAGCCGCCGTCAGGGCGCAGGCCGCGGTCGAAGCGATGGCGAATTGCAGGCTTCAGGCGGAGCAACTCTGGATGATGGTCGGGCAGGCAGCGCGAGGCGAATAACTTGGCATTCGAGACGGATTCATTTGAAAGCGGCGACGAGCTTCCACGCATCGTCGCAATCAGCCTGCAGCAGACCGGGCATCTCTTCAACTACCTCGCCGGCGATCTTCCGATGCGCCGCGGCGATCGCGTGTTAGTTGACAGCGACGGCGGGGTGCGGGTCGGCACCGTCGAGCTCGAACCGCATGAGCCGGCCCATACGCTCGATTTGTCGGCGCTGAAAACGGTAATCAGGCTGGTCGGGATTGAGGATCTTCGCACCGAAGAAGAAAACCTCGGCCGCGAGGCGCGTGCCCGACGGCTCTGCGTCGAGCGCATCCACGACCGCGGGATGGCGATGAAGCTGGTCAACGTCGATTTCGCGTTCGACGGGCGCAAGGCGGTGTTTTATTTCATCGCGGAGAATCGCGTCGACTTCCGCGACCTGGTGCGCGACCTTGCCAACACCCTGCGGGTGCGCGTCGAGATGAAGCAGATTGGCGCGCGCGACGAGACCAAAGTGACCGGCGGTCTCGGTCCGTGCGGGCGCGAGCTATGCTGCTCCTCGTGGCTGCGCGATTTCGAGGCGGTCACCGTGAAGATGGCGCGCGAGCAGGGGCTGGCGCTCAATCCCTCGCGCCTCGCGGGGATGTGCGGCCGTCTCAAGTGCTGCCTGCGCTACGAATACGCGACCTATGTCGAACTGAAGCGGGGCCTTCCCGCGCTCGGCAAACGGGTGCAATCGGTGAAGGGCGACGGCAAGGTAATCCGGCAAAATATTTTTACCCAGACCGTGTTGATTCAGCGCGAAGAAGATGGCGGCGTGGTCGAGGCGACGCGCGAGGACCTGGTGCTAAATCGCCCGCCCGAGCAATCGCGCCCCAACTAGTTTCGCATCTCAGGAAGCATGGCGGATCGAGTTCATCTCACTACCGCGATCTTTTATAGCAACGGGCCGCCGCACGTCGGACACGCCTCAGAAGCGTTCGCCGTCGATGTGTTCGCGCGGCACTACCGGCGCAAGCTCGGCAAGCAGAACGTCACTTTCGTTACCGGCACCGACGAGCATGGCGACAAGAATTATCGCGCCGCGCTAAAAGCCGGGCTCAAGCCCAAGGAATTCGTCGACGGAATTGCCGAGGTCTTCAAGCAGGGCTTCGACCTGCTCAATATCAGCTACGACTTTTTCGTCCGCACCACCGACGCCCACCATCAGAAGTTCGTCCAGGCGATGCTGCAGCGCGCCTACGACCGGGACGAGATTTACTACAAGGATTACCAGGGCCTTTATTGCGTCGGTTGCGAGCGTTTTTACACCGAGAAGGAATTGTTGCCGGGCAATATCTGCCCGGTGCACAACACCGTCACGGAGCTCATCAACGAGGGAAATTATTTCCTGCGGCTGGAAAAATATCGCGAGCGGGTGCTCGATCACGTCAAGACCCATCCCGATTTTATCCGGCCCGATCGTTATCGCAACGAAGCCATCAACATGCTGAGCGAACCGCTCGAAGACCTCTGTATCTCGCGTCCCAAGGCGCGGCTTAACTGGGGAATCGAGCTGCCGTTCGACAACCAATACGTAACCTACGTCTGGTTCGACGCGTTCTGGGCCTATGTCAGTGAGTTGCCGGATACCAGCGACGCCGCACTGCGCGAGATTTTGCCGGTGACCGAGCATTTCATCGGCAAGGATATCCTCAAGACGCACGCGACCTACTGGCCCGCGATGCTGATGATTGCGGGGCTGCCGCTCTACCGGAGTCTCAACGTGCACGGCTGGATAAATTTCGGCGGCGCGCGCATGTCGAAAAGTTCGGGCAACATTCCCGACCCGATGGAGTACGAGACGCGGTACGGCGCCGACGTGCTGCGTTATATCGAGATGCGCGAAATTGTCTACGGCCTCGACATGGACTTCAGCGACGAGCGGCTCATCGAGCGCTACAATTCCGACCTCGCGAACAACCTCGGCAACCTCGCCAGCCGGGTGCTGCGGATGGCGCAAAGCTACTGCGGCGGCGAAGTGAAAGTCGCGCCCGGCATTCGCGACGAGATCGATGCCGAGGTGGTCCACGCGTTTGAGGAAGTCCCGGGCACCGTCGGCGCTCAAATCGAGGCGCTGCAGTTCAACCGCGCCTTGGACGCGATTCAGATCGCGCTCGACGTCGCCAACAAGTACATCGTCATCACCGAGCCGTTCAAAATGGCGAAGGACCCTGCGTTGATGCCGCGGGTCGAGCAGATCCTCGTCAACCTGCTCGAAGCGTTGCGGGTCGCGGCCGATCTCCTCGAACCATTTCTGCCGACGATGTCCGCCAGGCTGGTCGATTTGCTGAGCGTCGACGAGAAGACTCTGCGCGCGCCCTATGGCGAGGGCCTCAAACCGGGGCATCGCGTGAAGCCGCCGGTTCCGCTGTTCCCGCGCATCGACAAACCGAAGAGCTAGTTGCTCATTTCGCGAGTCGTGTATCCGAGTCGGGTGAGCGTATGAATCGCCACCTCGGTGCCGAAGCTCGCGCGTGGTGCGCCGGTGCCGACGCTAACCGCCTGCTTGACGGGAAATTTCCGCCCCCCGATTTCGACATAGTATTTGCGGATGTCCTCCGGCTGCGCCCTCGCCAGCCGCGCTTCGAATCCCTTGCGATCGAGCGGATACGAAACGCCACCGAGACGGATTTCCGACGGCGATTCAGTTGCGAATGCTTCGTATCGGCCCACCGCATCTGAATGCCCGCGGATGGCCAGCTGGTAGGTGGCGAAAATCGATGCGCCGAGGATAAAAGGTAGCGCGAGAATCATGATGGGCCGGCGGAAAAACCTGCTCGCGTGCGCGACGTGCGCGGTGGCATCTTCGGCCGCATCGGCAAGGCGATCAAGCGGTCCGGCGGCCTTGTCGATGGCGGCCATCAGGTGCGCGGTGATGTCCATCAGGTTCACCGCGACCCATTCGGGCGTGAGCTTGCGTGGCGGCGGACCATCGGGACCGGCGAGGGCCTCCGCGTCGATCCGCCGGGCCTCATCACCCTCGGCTTGCCGTTTGGCAGGAGGAACGCTATGTAGACGCTTTGCCAGTTCGACCTCCGATCGAACTCTTGTAACAAATTGTCGGTCAAGATGAAACGCATAGTGACTTTGCGCAGATGAACCCGATCATCGACACCCACTGCCATCTCGCCGATGCCAAGCTCGAGGCGGACCTCGACGGGGTTCTGCGGCGGGCGGCGGAAGCGGGCCTCGGCGCGATTGTCTCGGTAGGCGCGATTTCCTCCCTCGAGACGGATCGGCGCACGGTCGCAATCGCCGCGCGGCATCCGCATGTCTTCGCGATCATCGGAGTGCATCCGCACGACGCGAAGGATTGCGACGCGGATCGGATCAGCGCGCTGCGCGAGCTGGCGCGATCGAAGAAGGTGGTCGCCATCGGGGAAAGCGGCCTCGATTTTCACTACCTGCATTCGCCGGTGGAGGCGCAGGAGGCCGCGCTGCGACGTCATCTGGAACTGGCGGCGGAACTCGATCTACCAATTTCGATCCATTGCCGCGATGCCGAGGCGCGGTTGTCCGCGATCGTACGCGAGGTCGGTTTGCCGCCGCGCGGCGGGGTGATTCATTGCTTCACCGGCAATACCGAGGCGGCGCGGGAATTCGTCGCGCTCGGATTTCACATCTCATTTTCGGGCATCGTGACGTTTCGCAACGCGCGCGAGATTCAGGCCGCCGCGCCAACGGTGCCTGATGATCGCGTGATGGTGGAGACCGACGCGCCCTACCTGGCGCCCGAGCCGTATCGTGGCAAGCGCAACGAGCCGGCCTATGTGCGGCGCACGCTGGAAGTTCTGGCGACGCTGCGTGGGGTCGACGCCGATCGCCTCGCGACGATCACCTCGGACAACGCGCGAAAGCTGTTTCGCCTTCCGTAAAAGAGCCAGCCAATTCTGCTGCCCGGCTACGCGCCGCCGCTGGCGAGGCACTCGGCGCAGATGCCGTAAAGTTCCATCTTGTGCCGCGTCAGAACCGCCTTCAGCTCGCGCGCGACGGTTTCCTGCAGGCGTTCGAGGCCTTCGTTTTCGAACTCGATGATCTTGCCGCAGCGCTCGCAGATGAAATGATCATGATGTTTATCGCTGACCACTTCGTAGCGCGCCTGGCCATCGTCAAAGTGGCGCTCCGACACCAGCTCGCACTCCTTGAGCAGGCGCAGGGTGCGGTAGATCGTCGCATAGCCGACGTGGGGGTTGATCTTCTTGACCTCGGCGTAGAGGCTCTCGGCGCTGATGTGTTTTCCAATCCCGAAAAAAACCCGCGCGATATCGTCGCGCTGACCGGTAGACTTGAGCCCGCGGTCCTTGAGCCGCGAATGGAACAGCTCCATCTGCCGGTCCGTATCGACCCGCGTTTTGCGATCGACGACGGTGCGATTCGGCGCCTGGAGCTCTTCGGTACGCGGCATCGCAGCCTACCCAACCGGACCTGCTTGCAGAATTTTGCGCGCGGCGGGAGATAGATAAACCGCTTCGAGGTCGCGGCCTTTCAAAGCATCGGCGACGATTTCAAGTTGCTCGTGGGGCGGCTGGTCGCGATCGATAATCACCAGGTCGCTATCGCGCAGTCGGCAAGCTCCGCCACGCACGCGATATCCCACCTCGCGCATGATCCGTTCGCGCCGCACCTTCAGTCCGACCCGCTCCGCCGCTTCGATCAGTTCATCGAGCACGCGCTCGGTCCGTGAATTGGTTTGCTCGCCCATCTCAACTAACCCCTCTCCGCTGCCTCTTGAGCCTCGCCCCGCCGCCATGGTATCGCGAACTTTCACAGGTGGCACACGGGGCAGCCGATGATAAAGAAAATCCTGGTCGGCATCGATAGCTCGGAACATTCCCGCAACGCACAGGCCTACGCATTCTACATCGCGCGCAAGCTCGACGCGGCTCTAATCGGCCTTCACGTGGTCGATATCGTTTCGATCGAAGGTTCGTTCTTCCATGATATCTCAGGATCGCTCGGACTTGAACCATACATGGATTTCTCCTCCAAGATGCGCGAGGTGCTGACCCAGCGCGGCAAGATGGTGCTGGACGCGTTCGCGGAGGCCGGCCAGCGCGCGGGGGTGCCGGTGGAAACCATGCTGGATATGGGGATCGTCGCCAACCAGATTTGCGACCGCGCCAAATCCGCCGACCTGGTGATGATTGGGCATCGCGGCGTGAACGAGCGCTTTTCGACCGGGCTGCTGGGGTCGACCGCGGAAAGCGTCGCGCGCAAGTGCCCGCGGCCACTGTTCATCTCACCCAAAGACTTCCGCGAAATGAAGCGCCCGGTCCTCGCCTATGACGGCAGCGAACGAGCCTCGCGCGCGATGCGCGCGGCG